>JACCDY010416130.1_pt1 | contig 122654 bp, 115 predicted proteins | sample 7446391 | NCBI WGS metagenome assembly JACCDY01 (sample SAMN15323451, study PRJNA562643) | freshwater metagenome | isolation source: river surface water | place: USA:Blue River Watershed | collected 2017-08-18 | reverse complement strand
TTTATACTTTTATTAATTTTCAAAAAAAATTGAAATTTATTTTTGGATAACAAATTATTTTACTTATACTTAATACACATCCATTTAAATTAATTTTAATATACTACAACTACAACAATATGGCGCAAAATAATACTATTGATTTACAACAATTAGAACATACACTTATTATTGAGGGACAAGAATCAAATATAAATAACGGACAAACATTTACTAGACAGACCTGCGATCAGATTGAACATTCATTTAATTACAGTAGCGAAAGAACACCTTTAGCTAGAACATTTTCATTATTTGATTGTAATGATACTAATATGGATGTTGAAGATCCATTACAAAGTAGAATAGAAAGACTTGAAAATGAGCAAAAAAGAACTGAAACACAAGTAAGCTTATTATTAGAAGAGATAGAAACATTAAATCATAAACTAGATATACAAAAAACAAGAATTCCATTTCCTGAAGGGCACTTTCTTAAAGTTCAAGAGATTTCAGGTGTTAGATATTTAGTTGTTTGTGAACCTCAAGGGGGATTATATCCAAAGAATGATAATGGACCTCTAACATTAGATGATTTACAATGCGATACTGAAGAAAACGATGATACTAATGATGATATAAATGATGATATAAATGATGATACTAATGCTGATGATGAATATGATGGATATATTTCTGATGATTTTAAATTTTATGGAGAGAGAATAAGATTTTTGCGAAATAGAAATCCTAAAAATGATGATGAGACTATTGAAGAATATGAGGATAGAATTAACAAATTAGGCGAAGAATGGTTGGCTTCTGATAATGCGAAAAATGAAGAAGATAGATAAGAATATAAATCTGTATAAATCTGTATAAACTTGTATAATTTATTTGTATAAATTTAAATAATGTTTTTTTTATTTATTTTGAAAATTGAAGAAAAGTGTTTCCAAAAAGTAAAAAGGAAAATGAATTTTGGACATTTTTAAAAATGTCCAATTTTGAGAATCCAAAATATTTTTCAAAAAACACTAAAAAAACATGTTGTGACCTAAATGCTATAATTTATATTTTTGACTTTGAAAAAAATGTGACGATAAATTTGAAATTTTATTTTGTAAATTATTTAGGCGATTTTTTTGTATCCTAATAGAATACAAAAAAGAATACAATGGATACAATATTTGTGACTGAAAAATCGCCAAAATTTCAATGTATATTTTGTGACTATAAATGCTCTAAGAATAGTGACTATATAAAACACACCGAGACGACAAAACACAAGCTATTGGAGCAAGGATACAAAAAGAATACAGACCATAATGAATATTTTTGCGAATGTGGGAAGAAATATTCTTACCATTCTGGATTATGGAAACATAAAAAAGTGTGTAGTAGTTCGGCGACAAAAACTCGCCAAATGGCGACAAAAACTCGCCATCCATTACCTATATCTTTACCAACTAACAATGAAATTATTGAAATAATAAAAGTCCAAATGATTGAGAATCTAGAGTTTAAAAAATTTATGATGGAACAACATACACAAATGATGGAACTTGCATCAAAATCAAATATTACAAATACAAATACAATTAATTCTAACTGTAATAATAATAATACTTTTAATTTACAGTTTTTTCTCAATGAGAAGTGTAAAGATGCTTTAAATATTAATGAATTTGTAGACTCTATTAAAATACAAATGTCAGATTTAGAGAATTTTGCACATCTAGATTATCCAGATGGTGTATCTAAAATATTTGTAAAAAATTTAAATAATATAGATACATATTTACGACCTATACATTGTAGCGATTTAAAACGTGAAACAATATATATAAAAGATAATAATAAATGGATAAAAGAAACTGAAGATAAGCCTTTATTAAAAAATGCTATTAAAAAGATTGCAAATAAAAATATAAGACAAATTACGGAGTGGGTTAAAGAGCATCCAGGATGTCAAGACCCAACTACAAAACAAAATATAAAATATAATAAAATAGTAATGAATTCAATGTCTGGCGGAACAGTTGAAGAACAGCACAATAATTTGGAGCAAATTGTTAAAAATGTTACAAAAGCAGCTGTAATAGATAAATATGTTATAAAATAAATTTTATTTTGTCATTTTAAGCATTTAAAAAAATTGAAAAATATTATATGAAATAGAATATAAGTATTTGTATAATAATATCACATCAAATTCAAAAGAAATTAATATTAAAATAAATAAAATGTCAACCAAAGCCAGTTTGTATATTCCCTCTGTAAAAATATCATATACCGAAGATAAAATTAAATATATATTTGGAATACTAGGATTAGGTTTAGTAGATCGTATTGACTTTGTTCCTATTATGAAAACTGTTACTGGAAAAGAAGAAAAAATAGAATGTAATAAATTTAAGCAAGCATTCTTATATATTGACCCTAGAGAGCAATTTATATGGCATAGAGAAATTGTTAGCGCATTAGATGAAAATAAATCTTATAAATTTTACCCAAATAGAGGACAAAATGAATATTGGTTAATTCTTAAAAATAAAGAACCTATGCCTTATGCCAATACAAAACTTAATATTCATCAACTTACACATAATAATTCGCTATTGGAAGCACGTATTTTGGAGTTAGAAGAAGAACTAAAAAAATTAAAGGGAGAAAATGTTGATAATATGTAATATAATTAGTATATTTGTATAATTAGTATATTTGTATAATTTAATTAATAAATGTGTATGTCTTTTTCTTTATAAATATAATATATGTTAGATTTGTGTAAATATAAGAATTTACTTGGAGTCCCTGGAACTGGTATACATGCTTTTAAAATTTATGGTATTGCAGTTTGGGATACAATAATGACTATAGTTGGCGCATTTTTTATTGCTTGGGTAGCAAATTGGTCTTACTTATATACATTAATTGGTCTATTTATAGCGGGTATAGTTTTACACCGATTATTTTGTGTTAGAACTACTGTGGATAAGATAATTTTTGGCTCAGATTAATTTTTATTTTTACTGTATTTAAAAATAAAAATAAAAAAATTTACACTACATATACCATTTGGCATTATATTTAGATTCCAAACTCTGGAATAGAATATGTATCAATACCTGTCTTTATATATTTCGCAATTATTTTCGGATTCACTTTATTTACTATAATATCTTCTGCTTGGTATACATTTCCAGTCTTATCAATATAATAAATAATACCTTGAATATCTTGAGCCCATACATCCACCTTTTGACCTAGTGGTTTATCATTCTCTTCACTATCACAAATTCCGTGAGGAGTGCCTTTCATATGAGTTCCACAATATAATGAGGTTTCATCCTTTCTGCGTCTAGTGCACTGTTCATTATTAGCCCTTTTTGCGCAGCAGCGATCAGCCAAATGAACAACATTCTTAATACGCTTGCGCTTCATAAAATCATCCTTAGATAATACTAATCTCTCATAGTCACAAATATACTGAACCAACTGGCACATATTACTATCATTTGCTAATCCAAGCTGTAGTGCCTTTGTCTTTATATCATCCTTAAACTCAGTAACATATTCACTAATTTTTTTGTTAATTCTGCGCTCCATTTTGTCTTTATATTAGTTATAATATACTATATATGCTTCCGTTTAGTTCAATTTTTTTATATATATTGTAAAACAACTTAAAGAGCCATCCGGATTATTTCTTCTTTCCCCTTTTCTTTTTCTTGTTAGAATTTGCGACTGAGTTATTTCCTAAACTTGACTCTGCTACTTCATTATCATTTTCTTCATTTTCTTCATTTTCTTCAGCTTTATTATGTTCAGAATCTATACTCTTAGTTACTACTGACTCTTCTATAACTTTCTCTTCTATAACTTTCTCTTCTATAACTTTCTCTTCTATAACTTTCTCTTCTATAACTGTCCCTTCAACAGTTTCCGACTTAATTTGTTGCTCTTTTTCTTTTTTAACACCTTTTCTTGAACCGCGCGATGAAGTGCTTTTTACTGATTTTTTATCTTCTTCATCAAATGTTTTTGTTAGTTGTTCAAACATTTTAGATACAAAATTTGGGTCATTATTTAATCCATCATTAATTGTTTTGCTTTCTTCTTGACTTATGAGCGCAATATTTTGTTCATTTAATTCGTTACCATCAATTTCCGAATTTGTTTCAGATATTATTAAATTTACAGAGTTTATAATTGGATTTTTAATTTCATTTTCTGATTTAATATTGTTAGTTAAGTCAGCGTCTGGTTTATTTTTTGTCTTTGATCCAAAGGCTTTTAAACCATTGATTACATTATCAACACTCTTCTTTAACATACTTTTTCTAGGTGCTGCTCTATGATGTTTCTCGTGTTCTATATTATTATTAATATGACCTGCTATTGAGTCATCAACTGTAATGCCCGCACTAGAACTACTTTCTGAAGATGTATCATCAAAATCTCTTGATAATTTGCGCCTAGGAGTATCATCAAATTGAATATCATCATTTATGTAGTCATCCATAAGTTTCATTTTCTTTGAAAAACGTTTAAAATGCTTTGTATGAATATTATGAAAAAATTCCAAATAAGCCATAAATAATAGCAGTTTTTGCTTTACCATAATTATATTATAATCAAATGTATTGACAAAATTATTTATATTGAAACCTGAGTATTGTTTCATTTTATAATTCTCTAATTCAGTATCTTTTAGCACAATATAGTCATTAATAATATTTAGTAGAGAAATAATGGTTTTATGAACTTCTTCAATAGTGTCAAAATTATATTGTTTATACGGTTCTAAATCCTTATAAATAGGAAACTTACTATTTGCTTTTATCATTTCAAATGTTTTATTTTGAGATATTCCACTATTTTGTTCAATATATTCTAATACAATCTTATATAGTTTATAATATTCACAATACATACGATTATTTAAGGCCGAAAAATATTTTTGCATATCATTATATTCATAATCAATCATTTTACTTTGAAACATAAATGAATCCAAACCAAAGACAAATAAAGTTTCATGATTATTTTTTATAAAATCATTTGCTAGTAATTTTAATTTTCCTATTTTAATTTCTAATGTAGCAAATATATTAACAACCGCAATACGTATATCTTTTATCTTGTTAAATGTCTGTTTTACTTTATTTAATTTAGTCTCCATATATATTTTACAAATATTTTATTTTTATTTTATTTACAAAATATATAATGAGTTCTAATAGCGCAAATACAAATACAAATAATGAAAATATTAATAAATCAGGAGAAGAACAACAAGTTGAAGTTTTACCCGATATTGAATGGACAGTTGATCATGAAGATATTCTTATTGAATGGGCTGATAAAGCTATGTGTTTTCGTTGGCTACATTCTAGAGCCCACGCATTATATAGTAAATTGAATTACAACTATACTATTCCCGTGATTGTAATCTCTACTTTAACAGGAACTGCTAACTTTGCGCAAGAACGTGTGCCATTAGCATATCAAGGTTATTATGTAATGATTGTAGGTGGCTTTAATATTTTAGCTGGTATTATTACAACTATACAACAGTTTTTAAAAATTACTCAATTAAATGAAGCTCATCGTGTTTCAGGAATTGCTTGGGATAAATTTTACAGAAATATTAAGATTGAATTAGCAAGACATCCTGATGAAAGAATGCACGTAAATCAAATGCTTAAAATGTGTAAGGAAGAATTTGATCGTCTTATGGAAACTAGTCCAAATATACCTGATGAAATAATTACTGAATTTAAAAATAAATTTAAAGATAGCCTTGAATACGAGGATATTATTAAACCTGAAATTTGTGATAAACTTACTTCTACTGAAAACTTTAGAAACCAATGGGCAAGTCAAGATAACTTGATTAAAAAGAAAAATTTGAAGGCACAAAAGGAAGCAAAATTAAAACAAACTGTAATTTCATTTAAAACTGATTTTGCTAAGATGCAAGGACGAGATCCTATTCAAAGTGAAATTATTGATAATTTAAAAGATAAAATAGATGTTAAGACCTTAAATGCTATTCTTGATGAATTATATAAAGAAGCTGCTCGTATTAGTATGTCAAATGTTGAACTACCGGTTTAAGCACTTGGACTTGTAGGCACATTTGTTACATTATTTACAGTTAAAGATGAATCGTGTGGCAATATAAAAGACAATATTACAATAAATATTACAAATGCTAGATACGGACCATATATGCTCAATGATATACCATAAAAATTTAATATTCTTGATACACATATTAATAATAATAAACCTAATCCTATTCCTGTTACAGCAGACATATATAATTATTTAAGAAATAAATAATTATATTTATACTATTGTTTATTTACCATATATTGTTTATTTACCATATATTATACATTATACATTATACATTATAAAACCAAAAACTTGTCTTGGTTATCTACTTCATACTTCTCTCCCAAAGTAGTCTTATCTAGTATATGATATGATATAGGAATAAATTGTTCATACTTTTTTACTAATAAATCAGGTAATATTGTATCCAAATCTTCATTCACATAGTTTATTGCTATTAAATCCTTTCTTCCTAATACTCCATTTATAACATCATCAGTTAATGTGCACTGTTTTGTCATTTCATTATGTATTGCGTAATCTTTAAGATACAAAGCATAACGATTAATTCCTCCTTTATTATATCTGCCATATTCATTATCAATTAAATACCTATTTGTATCATTTATATCTTTTAACCAACCTCCTTCCATTACAGCATCTTCAAATAGTCTGTAGAAATAAAAATATTCACCACAAGACCTATATACTTGCTTACGCGGCACACCAAATACTGAATTAAATTCAACTTGTTTTAAATGAGACCCTGTATATACCGCATCAGGTAATGGATATCCATCTTCAAAAATATACGTCTGTTCTTTAATTGGTTTATGTAATACTCCTAGTTCTGGACTATTTTGAAATAAATTCATTAATTTTTTATCAATTGGAATATTACATATACTTCCCATATTCATAATTTCCGTTGGTAGAGCAAACCAAGTGCTATTCATTTTGCTATTGCTTATACGAAAAATGTCTACAGAACTAATATCTACTAACAACATATTTGTATTATTCACATTAATTAGACCTAAAAATGCGTCCTCATTTAATGAGCTTGTATCACAACCAAGTTCTTCTATATTGCGTTTTATTTTATTTAAAACATATGTAGACAAATTTGTGTTTACATTTGTCATATGAATAAATGGTAATACAAATCTTCCACTAGCTAAATTTATAAATGAGAAACCATCTAATTCAACCATAACCTGAATAAATGGGTATTCTATAAATTTATCAGTTACATGATAACATAAAATATTTATTATGGGTTGAGTAATTTCACTAACTATAATATCCTTATTTGCTTTATTTTTAATTAAATATCTGTAGCTTAACTCTGTTTCTATATTGTCCATACTTCTAATTATATAGTGTTATACGTATTTTTATTTAAATCTTTTTAACAAGTTAATTTATAATTACTTTTTAATTTTACGTCTAATATCTTCCTTAATAATTTCTTCTCTATTATCCATAATATGTTGTGTAACTTCCTTCGCAATATCAGGTTGATCCTTATAATATTTTTCTAATTGTTGTAATAAAAACTTTCCTGAAATGCTCTTTTTTGTCTTTTTCTGATTATAAACTAGCGCACCACCATTTATATCAAAACAGTCAATTGAATTTGACTTCATTACTTTTACTAAATTCTCTGTTAAATTCTTTTTTTGTGTTTGTTTATTTTTAATTTCATTCTTTAATGAAGCAATATCTGTATCTATTTTAATCCATTCGCGAATATTGTTTATTAATTCTTCCTTTGTAGTTTTTTTAGGTTCATTCTTTAATTCACTCTTTATTTCATTACTATTTTCCATTCTTAATTAAATAATAATGTTACTTTAAAATTGTTTATTTATAATATATTATTCTTTTATTATAACACAATGTCTGAGACAAAAACCATTATGCTTTATATTAGATCCACATTGCTGTCCTTTCTTGGCACCAGATTTTAAAATAGCAGGACATTTAGTTACTACTTGTACTTGCTCTGATGATTCTACTGGCTCATTAAATTCTCCAATATTTATATTTTGGTTTACTACTGTATTTTTAACAGTTTTCTTTATTTTGTTCTTCTGTTCTAACTTGTCTTGTTTTAATTGCGTTCTCACCTTTTCTTTTTCCTCCCTTTCTTTCATTTGTTTTTCCTTCTTTTCTACTTTATCCATTATTTGTTTTTCCTTCTTTTTAAATCTTTCAAGTTCTTTCATCTTCTTTTTATGTTTTCCAATTTCTCCTCTAATATGTATTGAGCAAAATGATTTATTCATTTCTAAAACTAAATTTGTATATGGGTGTTGACAATACATTGGTGTACTATTTTTCATTCCAATAACTGAATTACAACAAATTCCTTGATGCTTTTGAAAAGTAAACCCATATACTGTGTATGTATGATTTAATTCTTGTGGTACTTTTATTAAAAAATTTTCGTCGTCTTTTGTTTTTTCCAAAGTATTTATACCGTATTTTGGTTGATATTTATTATATGGACAACTTGGAAGTAGTGTAAACTGAATACTTCGGCAATATGGACATTTTATATAATAATTGTTTCCTGATTCTTTAAATTTTTTAAAATCACTATTTGTTAAACTTGAAACATTGTAGGATTTAAATATATATTTCTGTGTACAAATTTCTGTATATAATGCTCCATAATTAAATTTATGAGAACATTCTAATGTAACATAATCAGTTTCTAATGGTAATCCAGTAATTTGACATACATTAAGAATTGGGTCTTTATTATTTTCATTTGTTTCAGTAGTTCCATTTGTAATAGCTTCATCTGTATCAAGTGACTTATATAATTCCTCATAAAAATTAATACCACCTTCAATAATATATTTAACCATTATCTATACTTAATATTTTACATTTAATCTTTAAATTTATTTTATTTAGTATAAATATGTCGCCAAGTCAATGGGGGCCACCCACATGGATGTTTATACATACCTTAGTTTCTAAGATAAAAGATGATGATTTTCCTATTATTGGACAGCAAGTTATTTCATATATTATTCAGATTTGTCTCTTTTTACCTTGTCCTGAATGTTCAGTTCACGCAAAACAATTTTGGTCAAATATTAATACTAAAAATATTAATACAAAACTTGATCTAATTAATTTATTATTTGTATTTCACAATGCCGTAAATAAGCGCCGCAGTGTAAAACCATTTAGATATGTTGATTTACAATATTATAATACAACTGAGTTATTGGGATCTTTTAATAATTTTTCGCGAAATTTCAATACTGCTGGAAATATGAAGCTTCTAACAGAATCATTTCATAGAAGTCGTTTATTACAGTCATTAAGAATTTGGCTTATGTCAAATTTATCCCATTTTAATCTCTAATTTTTTTTTTTATTTTTAATTTAAAGAACTACTAATTAGCTCACCATTTTTGTAAACAGAACATTTAAACTGTTGCTTGCTTGGCATTGAGCATACTTGTGCGTTAGATGAGGTTTCATTAATAAATAAAAATTTACGACCAACATAATACATTATACCTGATGTTGCGATACCAGCTGTAATACCACCAACAAAATCACTCATAACTGTAACACCTGATATAATTCCTAAACAACCCTTAGATTTCTTAATAAGCAAATCAAATATTATGTAAGCAATAAAGAATAATAATATTCTATAATTAAATATATCAGTATTATTATCATTATTAATTAGAACCATAGGGAATATAAAATAAAACATTGTGAAAGCAAGTATGTATGTGCTGTATGTTAGATTAGCACTTGGTATAAGCGATCCAAATACTGGAGTATTACACACATTATCACCTGACATTCTAGGAGCAACTGTGCCTGATATCTTACCAATCATTTGTCTTATACCTGTTATAACAAATAACCAAAATACAAAGATAAATGCTTTTGTTACCGATGCTGAAAAAACAGATAATATAAATACACCAAATATTACTATAATTGGCGCATAAAATGATAAAATAATATTGAGAGATCCAAATGCGGTTTCTTCTCCTGATTTACCTAAAAATATTGGCATTACTGTTGATATTGGATTACCTCCACCAAATCCTCCATTTCCTGTCGGTGGTGCGTTACCTGAAGATGAACTACTTGAAGAACCTGATATTGTTGACATTGCTATACTATTATATTACACTAATAAAATAAAAATCATATTGTATTTGTTTATTTTCAAAATTATATTTTTCAAAAAAAAAATTGAAAATATTTTTTGTGTAATAAAATATGTTATTAAATATTACAATTTCAAAGCTAGCCTAAACTAAAATTAAAATTAAATTTTAACCAATTAATTATAAAATGGATTTCTATAGTTACATCGAGAATGGTATTTCAGTTAGACCTGTTGCTGCTGATTATATGAATATGGAATTAGAAGAATTAAATAAAAATGATAAAGAACTTTATGGAGATGTTTATGAACCAAGTGAAAAAGAAGAGCATACTATTATTGAGATAAATATGATATATAAAAAATCAGATATTGATAAATTACGTATATTTCTTGAGGGTAAATATGTATTTGAAGAAGGAGAATTATTAGCAGCATTTGATATGATTGATGGTGATAGAGAATATATAATCAGAATGGCATATAATTATATTAAGTCTCTTGATGATTTTGAGCATATATTTTCAAAATGGTCTCTTGAAGATGCTAGTATATGGGTGCTTGATATATTAAGATATCATATTAGTGAGCTAAATGCCGCTGAAATATATGCTGTTATTAATATGATGTTAGAAGATATGTGTTTATTGAATAATTAAGAGTTAAATGTTATGTATAATTTGTATAATTTAATTAATTGTTTTTTTTATTTTTGTTATTATTTTATTTACTAAGTAAAATAATAAAATTTTAACCGACAACTGCAGGATTTGAACCTACGCGCGAATTTCACAACAGATTTCAAGTCTGTCTCCTTAACCACTCGGACAAGTTGCCTTTTTTGGTAGACTATTACTTATTTTATAAGTCGCCTCCAATTAGTTATTGAATTTTGTCTTTAAGTAGTTTTAATAATATATATTATTTCCACGCCTATTCAAAAACCATACTTAATACATCGTGAATATCTTCTACAGTAATAAATATAATATCTTTTGTTAGTTCATCATCTTTATACTTCTCCATAAAGCTATTAAAATCCTTTTCATTTTCTTTTGGAAATAAGAATGTCTTTACTCCTGCTTTAATACCACCTAAAATTTTCAAATCTAGACCACCAATTGCTGTTATATTACCTGACAATGTAATTTCACCAGTAATTGCTATATTATTTTTTATTTTCAAGTTATTAAATAAACTATATATTGTTGTTGTAATTGCTGCTCCGGCACTTGGACCATCTTTTGGTGTGCTTCCATCTGGACAATGAATATGAAGCCCTGATTGAATTGTTTGTTGAATATGTTTAGGTGTTAGACTATATGCTAATGTTAGTGCCACATTCATTGATTCCTTCATTACATCACCTTGTGTTCCTGTTAAATGTAATGATAATGATTTGTCGCTTGGTCGCCACTTTGCCTGTATCGGAATTATACCACCCATACCTAATGCATTTGCCCATAGTCCATTAATAATACCCACCTTATTTTCATTATGTATCTTTTGAACCTTAAGTTCATGCTTATCTTTAAAATACTTATTCTTAATACTATCTACTGTTATTTCAATAGGGATTTCATAAGTTGTATCAAAATTCTTTAATATATCCAAATTAATTTCACCCACAATTTCAAATAAGATTTCTTTTAGTTTTCTAACACCGGACTCTGAAGTATAATTTTCTATCACATATTTTAGTGTCTCATTACTTAAATGTATCATATCTTCTAGTCCCATCTTTTTATAAACTTCGGGCAAAATATGCTTATTACAAACTGTAAGCTTTTCATCTGTTGATAAATTACTAAACTTAATTCTATGAACACGGTCTAATAAAATGCGGTCAATTGCATCAACATCATTGTAAGACAGAATAAATAGTGCTTTTGATAAATCCAAATCAATACCTGAAAAATATTTATCTTGGAAGCAATCATTTTGCGCTGGATCTAACAAATGTGTTAATATACCGACAATTTCTCTTCCATGTTCTGTCTTTGATATTTTATCAATTTCATCAATGAAGATAATTGGGTTCATACATTTCTTATCCATTAATATCTGAACAATAGAACCCCATGTTGAACCTACATATGTGTAGTTGTGACCGTGGATACTTGAACCATTTGAATCGCCGCCCATTTGTATCATAGCAAAAGGTCTAGGAACGCCATTTTCATCTTTTAAGCAGTCAGATAAGCCTTTCTTGGCTAATGTTGTTTTACCCAATCCTGGCGCTCCTTCAAAACCAAAACAATAGCCATCTTGTTGACCGTTAATCCACTGACCTATAATGCGCTCAATTTGCTTCTTAGCTTTATCGTGACCATGAACCGCATTATCTAATGTGGCTTTTACCCCAGACATATAAGTATTAATTTCGTTATATTTATCTTCTATTTTTGCTACTTGGTTTGAAATGATAGTATTGTTATTACTTAAAAAAATCTCATTTAAAACTTTATAATTTGACTGTGCGCAAGAATCAATAAAACTATTTATTTGTTCTATTATTTCACCTTTCTTTTTGTTAGAACACTTCAATCCTGTTAATCCTATTTTATGTTTTAATATGACTTCATTAATTTTTAAAGTATATGTAACTAATCCATTTTTATCGCAATCATTTACTATTTGCTTAAAAGTATTTATATTGCTTATATTATTATTTTTAACTTTATTTAGAAATTTTAAAATCTCTAAGCTTGTATATTTATCTTTCTTTACTAAATCTTTTGTTAAATGTGCTAATTCCGAATTATGTATTAGCTCCATAAACTGTGTCCGAATATTATCCATTATATTTAATATTGGCTCTTTTCTGTAAATACTAAAAGGAATCTTTAAAAGTCCGTCTAAAAATTGGCGCGCTTTTGATCCTGAATCTTCCGATTTTGCTTTTACTTCTTTAAGCTTCTGCATTGCTTTTTCCTTTACAGTATCAGGCGCTTTTAATAAGCATATTTGCTGCTCCAATGGAATTTTTTGAATATCAAAATTTGACAGCTCATTTGTATATTGAACTGTATTTTTCATAGCATTTTTGAAACAATGTTTTATAGACCAAGGCAAACTATCAAATAATGCTATTTGTTCATGTGTATCAACACTTCCATTTGCATCATTAGAAAGCAAATCATACAATAAATAAGCCAAATATTGGTTATCATATTTATCCGATTTAACTAACAACTGTATAATTGTTAGACGCTTTGTATACAAATCGCTTGTAATAAACTCCTTTACAATTTGCCCAATTGGTTTCTGTTTTATACTATTTATATTACTTATATACCCGGCATACTTTGAATAGACTTCGTGTGGTTCATAAATAAGAAAATCTTTGAGACTTAATGAGCTTACATACAATTTGAATGTCTCGCCTTTAAATTCTGCTGAATTTGGAACATTATTTTGAATTGCTCTCATTTTTAAATTTACAAATTTATTATTTAAAATATCAATAATTACATTATCAATAACTCCGGAAATAACCATACTTTTTTTATGCTGAGGATTATGAACAACTACTTGTATACCATAGACCTTTAAATGAAATGATTTAGTTTTAATGCTTACATCTATACTATCTAAATTCTTGGATGTTTCTGTTAATATATTATCATCAGAACTGTTATGTTTACCTGTTTCAGGTTTCTTATCTGATGTAATTAAATGATAACTAGTTGGATGAAAGTACTTTTTTAGTAATTCAAATTTATTTCTATCCATATCTGAAATAGCATAAGTATTTACAGAATTGTTTCCAAAACAAATCCATAAGAAATCTTCAAATAATTCAGTGCCAATCATTTTAAATAATGTTGATAGCTCATTATTAATATTCTGTAATTTATTTATCACTGCATCTGTATTTAAAGTATTTTCTTGATCCAATGTTCCAATTTCATTTAAAATTTTACTAAGATCAAATAATACATTAATACAGTTATTCATATCACTAACATTAATAATATTGAGCATCTTGTTTTTCTGAACATGTAAAATAGTTCGCTGAATTGTATCTTGGAAAAATGCGATTTTACGCTCTATAAGAATAACAATATCTGGGTTTGGCTTTGTTAGTTTGTGTTTAGTTTTATCAGCCAATTTATCAGTCATTTTTGATATATAATTATGAAATATATAAAATAATACGAGTTTCTACCTAAAGATCTTTTATAACTAATTTTATATTATACTTTTTATTCGTATATAAAATATAATATAAATAACAATATTAGACACTAATTATCATAATAATATAAATCAAAATAGTAAAATGGGTATACCAAGTTATTTTAGCCACATTGTTAAAAATTATCCTGCTATAATTAAAAAGTATAACAAGTCGCTTCTAAGCGTTGATAATCTTTATTTAGATTGTAATTCAATCATTTATGATGTCTACAATAAAATGAAGTTTGATAGTTTAACTGAGAGTGTTGCTATCAGTATTATAAGGACTGTTATTTCAAAAATAGAGTATTATATTAAAACTATTGTGCCTTCTAAAACAGTAATTATTGCGTTTGATGGTGTCGCACCGGTTGCCAAGTTGGAACAACAGCGTGCCAGACGCTACAAATCCGGGTATCAAAATAAAATTTCTAGAGCCCTTTTTAAGAAGGAAAATGACGATCCTTGGAATACTACTGCTATTACACCCGGCACCAAATTTATGGCCGAATTGAATGCGATGGTTGGCGATCATTTTGGCAAAGAAAATGCTCCTTCATCATTGAAGGTGGAAAATATTATAGTTAGCGGCAGTAATAAAGCCGGTGAAGGTGAGCACAAATTGTTTGATTATATTCGTAAGAATCCGGAGAAACACGCAAATGAAGTTACTGTTATATATGGTCTTGATGCGGATTTAATAATGTTGTCAATTAATCATTTACCTATTTGTGAAAAAATATATCTATTCAGAGAGACACCGCAATTTATTGGTTCTATTGATAGCAATTTGGAACCGGATGCCGACTATATGTTAGATATTCCGCTTCTAACAAAGGCTATTATATCGCATATGAATAATGATGCCGACCTAACTGAAGAACAGAAAATGAGCTTAAGTCAGAAGAATAAGGTTTATGACTATATTTTCTTGGGCTTCTTTTTGGGAAATGATTTTATGCCACATTTTCCAGCAATTAATATTCGCACCGGCGGCGTTAATAAGATGCTTAATGCTTATAAGGCTACTATTGGTCCCGATGAGAATCTTACCAATGGTAAAACTATTTACTGGCATAATGTAAGAAAAGTTATTAAATTCTTAGCAGATCAAGAAGAGGAATATATTATGAGTGAACATAAGTCTAGAAATTTCAGAGAAAGAAAAGAAATGCCGCAAAATACTCCGGAAGAGAAATATAAGCGTTTTGACTCAACTCCTGTATATGAAAGAGAGATTGAGAAATATATTAATCCGGTAAAGCCTTATTGGCAATCAAGATACTATCGGGCACTTTTTGGCATCAAAACCGATACTGATGATGACCAGAAGAAGGATATTGCGACCAATTATCTACAAGGACTTGAATGGACTATGAAATACTATACAACTGGCTGTCCCGATTGGCGTTGGAGATATAAGTATAATTATCCACCACTTCTTGCCGATCTTATTAAACACGTTCCTGTTTTTGGTTGCGAATTTGTGCCTGTAAAGCCGCCGGCACCAGTGGCAGAATTGGTTCAATTATGTTATGTATTACCTCGTGATAATCTGGATTTATTGCCGCCAAAATTAGTAGCCGAATTGTTAGCAAAACACGAAGACTGGTATAAGGGCAATTGTGACTTTATATGGGCTTATTGTCGGTATTTCTGGGAAGCCCATGTAGAAATGAATGAAATTCATATTGATGAATTAGAACATTTTATTTCTACAAACAAGAAGCTTTTAACGTATTAATTTTATATTATCAAAAAAAATTGAAATAAAAATAAACAATAGATAAAATAGCATAAAAATAAAACAGCATATACTAATAATAAGAAATGGAAGCTACTACTATTTACAAGCAATTAAATAATGTTTTTGAGGAATTATATTATTTATTTGATGAATCTATTATGAATTCAGAACTTATGAATAATCCTTCTCTACAAAAAGATATTGTAGAGTTTATGGATAATATTAGGATTGAAAGTGAATGGAATATGGAAGATGAGGAACGTGAAGAGTTTGAAGGAATGTATTTTGAAGCTGGACATAATGATGTAGATGCTGTATTTTATCCATTTGATTCAAACAGTGAAGAAATAGATCCAATTAACATACAAAATGTTTTAGGTGTTTGGGAAAATACATTAATTTGCATTCAGTCTTATTGTAAAAATAAAAAATATATTAATAAGGCTATTGAACTTGAGGAAAGACTTGGTAAGATAAAATATTATTAAAAAATCTATATATTTGTTTATTTTTGAAAAGTGAAAAAATTTTCCAAAAAGTAAAAAGGAAAATGAAAAATGGACATTTTTAAAAATGTCCAAAATTGAAAAGCCAAAAAAAGTTTTGAAAAATAGCGTTTTTTTCACTTTTTGACCATAATGCTCTAAATTATTTTTTTTATAGAAAAAATTTGTGATGATAAAATTTTTAATAAGAATTAGTTTTTTTGCCAAAATTAGCGACTTTGGCTAATATATTAAGGAAAAATGGCTAATAAAAAGTCGCAAAATCTCAGATATTTTGAATGTAAAATTTGTGATTATAATACGTGTAAACAAAGTGATTACTCAAAACATTTGCTTACGATAAAACATAAACGGCTAACGATGGCTAATGAAAAACTCTCAGAATCGCCAAAAACCGTCACATATAGTTGTGTATGTAATAAAATATATTACCATATGTCGTCATTGTGTAAACATAAAAAAAAATGTATTTATATTAAAAAGTATAATAATGAGCAAACAAATAATCCAGATTTAGTTATTGACTCAGAATCAGAATCAGAATTAGAATCAGACTCTGACTCTGATTCTGAGCCTAATAGCAAAGAAATGATGAAAATGATTAAAAAACAAATGATTGAAAGTAAAACATTAAAAGAATTTATGTTAGAGCAAAACCAAGATTTTAAAAATCTAATTATTGAATTACTTAAAAAGGAAACTATAAATAATCAAATTAATAATATTAATAATAATATTAGCAATTGTAATAATAAATCATTCAATCTAAATTTTTTCTTGAATGAACAGTGTAAAGATGCTTTAAATATTAATGAATTTGTTGATTCAATCAAAATGAATCTAAGTGATTTAGAAGAATTTGCGCATCTAGGTTATGCTGATGGTGTTTCCAACATATTTGTAAAAGGGATCAATGCTTTAGATGTGAATAAACGCCCAATTCATTGTAGTGATACAAAAAGAGAAGTATTATATATTAAAAATAATGATGAATGGATAAAAGAAACAGATGATAAACCATTAGTAAAAGACGCAATAAAAAGAGTCGCATTTAAGAATATAAGACAAATAAATGAATGGGTCAAAGAAAATCCAACATGTAAAGATACAACAACTAAAAAGTTTGATCAATATAATAAAATAGTGATGAACTCAATGTCTGGTGTTACAGAGCAAGAACAGAAGGATAATATTGAAAAAATAGTTAAAAATGTTACAAAAGCAGTAGCAATTGATAAATATTCTCTAAAATAAAAATAAAAATAAAAATAAAAAATTATAATAATTTTTTAATCCACCAAATTCTCACACATATTCCAAAAAAAAATGAGCACAGGGTTTTCCATTGTAGGTAAAATATTTCCGGAATATAAATATATTAATGCTATATTAGAACATAAATGAACAAGACTATGTAAAAACGCAGACATATATAGTCTATTTCTTCTATGATTATAATTACTTAATAAATAAGATGAAAATCCTAGAGCTAAATATATATAAAAAATATTAGCATATGTAGCACCAATACTTCGTAATATATTATAACCAATAGAGACAAAAACACACAATACATCCAAATTTCGCTCCCAAGAGTCATGTATAGGATTCTTCCAGTAATTAATAGAAGTCAAAAAAATACATCCAGGAGTAATAATAAATTCATAGTTATATGTTTGATAAAAAACAGCATAACAAGTTGATCCTAAAAATAACCATGAAGTCTTCCATAAGTAATTGTATTGTATTGGTTTATAAATACAAATAGAATTTGTATTAGAATTTGTATTAGAGAATGTACTATTTTCCTCGTCAATAAACTGTTTAACATTCATGATAATCTCATTTATTTGTTTTTCTTTGTTATCATTACCATTATCATCATTATTCATAATCTAATATAATTAATATAATTTATATTTATTATATTTTATAAACAAATAATTATTTAATATCCTTATCATCATTTTTATCTTTATCATTATTATTATTAAAAACAAAAGACATCAGATTTTTCACATTATACAAAACAAAATATCCTAATAATAACGCTAAAACAGCAACCTTACCTATATCTAATACAGTCTCTGTAGCAAAGTCAATTACAAAATCCTTTGGCGCTTTTACTGCTCCATTAATTCCGGATACTAATATGTTTGTAAATCCAAAGACTTGTTGTTTAATTTTGCGATTAAAATGTTCCCACTCTATAATACTATAATTAGTCTTTCTATCTTTTTGTATAATTTCCTGTTCTCTAACATAGTTCTTTGCTTCTTCAATCAACTGCTTATTTTTAAATTCTCTTATTATTTTAGCGGCTTCATTTTCAGCAATCTTATCAATTTCTAATTCTACCTGCTTTTCCTTATCTTTTTCCAATTGTTCTTTTTCCATTTTTTCCTTTATTTCCAACATTTCAGCCTTGTATTTAAATGGATACATTTGTGAGCCAATATGTGCTTCTTGGCCAATATTTTGCCAAAATACCTTTAAATTCATAAAATATTCGTCAAATGTTAATGACCTTTTAGAAATATCATACAAATATGTAGGCAATTGTTTCTCAAATTTCTGTAAAAATGGTAACATATATTTAGCCTTTTCAACCAGACTCTCAGTTTTCTTTGTATCAATATCTAGATCAATATCATAATATAGACCAGAATAGTATGCTTTATTATTCTTATTCTTATCTTTATCTCTAAGTTTCTTATATTCCTTAAACGCATAGTTTAAACCTCTAATGTGACTGTTATCAATAATATTTTGGAGCACAAGTATATAGTGATTAATAGCGGCTGTATTGGCGGCATAATTTAGCGTATTATTTACAAAATTATAATATAGTGTATAGGGGCTGCTAAAAGTATGGTAACACAGACTATTTAGAAATAAATTCCGGCTATTAATAGTAGTTCTATATGTGTTATATGCTACCATATCGTCTACTAATTGCGTGTTTAGTGCTTTATTATTTAGTGCTTTATTATTTAGTGCTTTATTATTTACTACTGTATCTATTATTAAATCTTTTTTATCTTTATCTTTAACCGAGAATAAATTAAAAAATCCTGAGGATTTAATGTCTAAATTTGAATCAGAATCTTCTGAATCTGACTGCGTATATATGTAATAGTCTGTAGCAAACTTATGTGAATAAGACATAGGCAATACACTAGTAGTCTTTTCAACCATTTTGTCACACATATTTAGTAGCTGATCGGTGGCATTAATAATAGCATAATTTAATGCCATTATTTCTGCCTGTATTTTTGTATCTAATTTAGTAAAATAATTATTTAAAATTTGGAACCAATTATTGTTAGTTGGTTTAAATTTAGGATTAAAACTATATACTTCATCATTTATATAACCCTTTATATCATCCTTTATATCATCATTTAGTGATAATGGTAATACATAATCTTTAATCATTAATGATATAAAATTACTTTCTGTATTTTTAGAAATTGGCTCACTCATAATTAGCATATGCTGTAACAAACAGCATAAATATAATATAATTAATAGATTAGACATTTATTTTTATATTTACTTTACCAAATGCTTTTATATATATTTAATTTATTATCTAGAAATAATATATATTATTATGAGTTGGAATTATCCTAAAAAAGATAATAGTAATAGTAACAGTAATAGTAAAAGTAACAGTAGTCAACAAGACTCTGGTGGAGGTGGACAAGTACCTGTTTCAAATAGTCAACAAACGCCTATTCTAACAGGAGAACCAAGTCAGTTTCTATTAGAAGCTATGAACAATCCTATGAATCAACAATTAGTTCCAATTGATGAAAGAGAGTTTTTTGCTGCTCAAGCAGATTTTTTAACACAAGATATTACTAAAAAAATGAAAGATTTACTTTCAAATCAGGCATTGTTTAATAAATATATTACAGAGCCAACTATTGGAAAAGTTGATATAAATGGTGTTACAAAAACTATGGCAGAATTACAAACAGATATTGATAAACAAAGAAGAATGCTTATTAATGCTATAGACACAATCCAACAAGGACAAGCAGAAGATGCTGATTCTAGATCAAAAAGAGAAGCACTTAATAGACTAGTTATACAAAGTCAAAACAGAATACCTGTAGAGGATGCCGTAGCATATATAACATATATTTTTGAAAGAATGAGTAAAAAACGCGATTTTAACCCAGAAGAAACAAAACGTATATGTGATGCGATTGTTGAAAAATTTGAAACAGAAATGGGACAACAAGGACAAGTTGGTTTACTACAGCAATATAGCGACTGGATTAAATCTTATATTTACGAGGCTTTTTCCAAAGTAACAATATCATATTTAAAAGCAAAAGCTCTTGTTAAACCAACAGGTCAAGCAGCGGCTGGTTTAACAATGATCGGACTAGCTGCGACTAATGCGATTCCAGAATTAGCATATGTAACATCTATATCTCAAGGATTAGGCGGAGCATTTATAAATGATAAATTAATAGCAACTATGGCAACAAATTTTAGACAACAAATATCTGATGCTACTATTAACATGTTAATTGCGTCTACAAATATTGTTACAAGTGCTATAGCATCACATCCAGTTGCTGCTACATTTGGAGGACTGGCTTTATTAATATCCGCCTATTGGCAACTAAGTCCAAAATATAGAGAGCTGGTTTCAGCCGAAATGAATGAACTTTTTAAAAAGCTACAAATTATTTGGAATGGAACAATAGACCCAAATACATGGATAACAGCTTACTATGAAGTAAATGCTTTAATGGCTAAGATGAAGGATTTTTTTGAAGATAGAGGTATTTATATTGTAGATGAAGACTATGATAGTGAGTTATCCGTTCGTTCAGAATCAAGTGCGTCTTCTCGTGCGTCTTCTATAGTGCCTTCTCCTGCGTCTTCTAGTGCGTCTTCTGGTGTTGCTCCACTTGTAAAACCATCTTATTCTACAGTTTCATCTAAAGCTACAGTTTCATCTAAAGCATCTTCAGATGCAGATAGTCTATCTCTTGATTTATTTGCGGGAACTGGTAATCGGTTAGTTCAAGAAAAATTACAGAGATTTCAAGATATAGTAAATAATAAAGACTTAGATTCTAGTTCTTCTAGTAGTAGAAGTGCTAGTATATCTTCTGTGCCATTTTTTGTAGATAAAAGTGGAGCATCGAGTGTTAATAGTTCATTAACAGGCACTCCTTCTACTTCTAGGCAAGTTTCTAGTCAAGACCAATTTAATTCTCGTCAGAGTTCTTCTTATAGCACAGATTATAATAGAGGTGGCCCCGGCAGTCCAGGAGGAATATATATTCCACTTTCACAATCTAGCCGTGCCAATTCTCCACATAGCCAAGACCCTTTAATAAGAAATTCTCCAGGTTCTACATCACCCGGAAGTCCTATGGGACAACTCGTAAATCCTGTAAATCAACCACCTGGAAGTCCTGTAAATCAACAACCCGGAAGTCCTATATTAGGACAAAAGAGAACAACTACAGCTGATGAAGAAAGCAATAAAAGAGGACGACCTAAATATTCTAGTAGTGAGTCATCAATGGATGGAGGTCGCCGCAGATCCAGAAGATATAAATCTAGAAGATATACTAAAAAGAGACCTTATAGAAAATATAGAAATACCAGACGCAGACCTAGAAGAAACACTAAGAAGCGTGGTAGAAAATAATGTATTTAATTAACCAAATAAAAAATTAAATAAGTTATAAATAAAAAATTATACTCTTTTATTTATAATATAACTAACAAATGTCTCAACAACCTCCTCAAAATGTAAAAGAGAAAACAATCATATCATATTTCAATACTAGACAAGACTTTTTGAACCTTTTAGCAAAAAATCCAGGTCTAGTTATATTAAAATTGGGCGCCACTTGGTGCGGACCTTGTAAGAAGATTAAGCCTGTTGTTGATGCTTTTTTTGCGTCATCACCGGACAATGTAGTATGCTGCGAAATTGATGTAGATGAGTCATTTGATTTATATGCGTTTTTAAAGAGCAAGAAGATGGTCAATGGGATTCCAGCATTGCTTTGCTATAAAGCGGGCAATATTAGCTACATTCCCGATGACTCTATTACTGGTTCAGATCCAGTAGAGTTAGATAAATTTTTCAAAAGATGCGGTTTACATTTGCTTTCTTTAAGACAATAAAGACATATATTGCTTTTAAACACCTTTAATTGTAATATTTTCTTTACTACATATTTCTTCACTTAATAAAAAGTTATATACATTAAATCGTTTGTCGCCGCTTAATTCAATAACAAGACCATATTCATCATCAGTCATAACAGCACCATTACAACTATAAGTCTTTTTAAAATAGGAGCATATTTTGGGTAAGTCATATTCTTCACCCCAGCCATAAACATACGTCTTACATTTTTTGCCATTGCGTTGTCTAACAGAAACAGTAATTTTAGATTCAGGAAACATGTTATATTATAATTATAAATATAAATATAAAATTGATTTTATATTTATTTTAAATATATAATAAATATAACTTATAAATTATATAATAACTAACAAAATGAATACAAATAGTAACGGTTGGGGTGCGTTTATGAATCAAAAAAAAGAAAATGAGGTTCTAAAGCAGCAGCAAATTATTGATAAAGCCAAACAATCTGGTATAATACTATCAGTTAATGATAATGGTAATTTTAACAATGCGGAAGCTATAGAAAGTCCATTTCGTATGCCTAATATTAATACTAATACTAATATAAAGGATAAAGAGAAAGAAAAAGAAAATGAGTTAGATGATGCTGAAGCTCAAATATTAAATGAAATTATTGCGCTACAAGAGCAGTTGGCATTTTCAAAAGAAGTTAAGCGAAAAAAAGAATTATTTAAAGAGACTCAAAATAAAAAAATACAAGAACTAAATGCTGAAATGGAAGCAAAAACACTACAATATAATATGGAAATGGATTATATTAGAAGCCAAATTGCGGAATTAAAAGAAAAAATAGAAAATATAGATATAAATAAAATTATGAATGAAATAAATGATAATGATCTTGAAACTGCTCTTGTTAATATCACAAATAATAAAGCAAATAATGAAACAGAGAGTAATGAAAAAGAAACTAATAATAAATTAAATAATAAAAAAGTTAGAACAATAATAAAACGTAAACCACTATATGAAATAATAAAACAGCCGACACAATTTAAAACAATAGTTAAAGGCACTGAGTTTCGCTGTTATACACAAGATGGACATAAAATTATTACTATAGATAAAAATAATAATAGTAATAGTAAAACATATAATTCATTGAATGTCTGGTTAGAACAATCTATACTAACAATGTGTGAAAAAAATACAACAAAAAAATCGGTTTACGAAGTTGTGTCATATTATAATAACTCAAAAAAAGAGTGGCGGCCATTAAAGACTGATTATACAAGTGATACAGTATGTTTAAATTAAATGCTTTATTTTAATTCTTATAAAAATTGAAAAGTATAAAAATAAAATATTATAAATTATAAATTATTAAAAAATGTTTTCTGATAAACAAATGACAAAAGAAGAATTGGAAAAAATAAATAAATTAATTATAAAGGAAACATTTATAACAGATTCAATTAGAATTAATAATGAAGAAGATGAAAAAAATAAAGAAGAAGTTGTAGACTGCGGTTGTTTTGTATATAAATTTTATTTTAAAAACTAAAAATGTTTAAAATGTTAAAAAACTAAAAAATTGAAAAATTATTTTTTCTTAAAAAATATGGTAATCAGATTTATAAACACATCAAATAAATATCAGCAATCAGCAAATAAATATCAATAATTAATATCAGAAAAATGGCTTACTTTCAGAACAATTCAGGTTTTACATATGACTCTACTAACACTACATATATTTCCAAATTTAGTATTTATAATAATAATAATCATATAATAAATAGACCTTTTGTTAACATTGATACACTAAGAGGCACTATTGTTTCATCATTGCGTAGATGGAATCTACTTACAGCAGAAGACACTGGCATTTGGGAGCAGCATAGAGAAATTTCATCAGTATTTGCGGATGGTTACATAGATACATATAAATTATTTACAAACTGGGTAATAATAGTAATACAAATTGGAAAGCCAGATTCTACAAATAAAAATGCCGATTTTATTGTGACAATGTACGCAAGTGGACGCTACAGACGTAATGGTTCTAGCGTTGATTATTTTGAGCAAGTAATGGACGGATTATATACCCAAATAAAAAATCCAGATAAAATATTTAATACACTAAGAGATTGCTATGAACATTCTTTAGATGAGCAACTAGAACATTTTGATTTTACATTGAATACAGATAAACAAGATAATAATGTTAATAATAATGAAGAAGTGACTTTTTAATAAAAATATTCTATTTTAGACATATCATTCTTATCATAAATAGTATCTAAACCACAACAAACAAAATGACCCCATAAGGGTATATATGTTTTTACTTTTTTATTATTAAAAAACATAGATGATAGCGCATATGTGCTTCTTGATAAAATAGTAACATTACACATTGTTAAAAAATATAAATCTAAATTCTCGTCATTAGATTTTATAACTTCATAATTAAGGAAAGATGTATCTGAACCAGGGGAAGTAATTAATATTACTTTATAATCAGGAAATTCTGTTTTTGCTTTATTTATAATATTATCTAATTTTATTTTTGATAATGGTGCTTGATTATTGATTGTATCATAAAATTCCAATACACAATCCTCATTATTTTTTATTTTATTTTTATAATAATTAGAACAAATTGAGCCATCATAGTCTGGTTTGTTAGCTACATCCTCTAATCTTAAATGAACTAATATAGTTTTATTTACATCAAATGGAATATTAGTTAATGAATATAAATTTAAAAAATCTGATTTTATATTATTGTAAATATTGTTATTAAAAAAAGTAATATAATCAGATTTTATATTTTTTAATACAATACTTATACTATTAATATAGTCACATACATTTGTAAAAACACACTTTTCCTCACACGGATCGTTTATATTTATAACATTTTTTTTTAATTCTTCGTTATAGTATTCAATATAATTAAATAAAGTTTTTACAAACATTGAATTATAATACCTATAATTTTCCTTTTCTTTTGAAAATTTAATTATATATTTATTATTATATGCGTATAATATTTGTGCTATATAGTTTATAATATTAGCGCCTAATCTATCACCTCTATCAAGTAAATAAAAATAAAAATACATATAATATAATATATATATTATATTATATTATATATATTGTCATATTAACGCATAAAATGTTATATTTTATCATAATTAAATAAAATAAAATCTAAATGATAAAATTGGTTTATAATATCTATTGAATTATTATTCAAATAATCATAATAGTTTATTATTTGATTTGGGTTTTTATTTTCAAATAAATTAAAATCAATATAACCTAAATTATGCATTTCGTTTGTTAGACTTTCAGTTTTTAAAATATGAATATTTTGTATAATTTCTCCTTTATCATTTGTTATAAATTTATGTTGGGGTATATTGTGGTTATCATAGTTATCAGATACTAAATATTTATTTATTATATCAAATACAGTTTCCTTTGTGTCATTTTTGTTGATTAAGCTAAAAAAAAATAAATCACTCACAATACGTTCATATGGATTTCTAACAATAGTAATAATTTTAATATTATCAAAATTGATATCAAATATTTTGCTATACTCAATAATTTGGTTATATGTTATATGTTGTAATGATGATTTTATTTGAAGATTTTCATTTAATAATTCTTTATCTTTAATAAAATCAAATAATGATTTATTGTTTAATGTAATGTTAAATTTATTAGAAAAATATATTTCTAGTGAACTTCCTCCTGTCTTAGGTATATGTATAAATAATAAATTTATATGTTTATTTTTAAAATATGGCATATTTAATATATTATATATAAAATATATTTAATATCTAATATTTAATATATCTAATTTTTTTATAAGATACTAAATATTTATAATAATAAAATAAAGACAATTTTATAATGATAAATAGTTATATAATACAAGACAATGACTTGCGAAATTATTAATTATCCTGTTAATATGTTACCTGATTTTATATTAGAGTCGCAACAGTTTTTTAGTTGGCGTGGTTTGTTTCCTAATGAAAATATATTTCATATACGTTCTGACTTGTTATTACCAGATCTCAATATAAAATCGCAAAAACATATGAATGCTATCTTAGACTGTGAAACACAATTTGTTTTTACGCAAAAACATCGTATAATAATTTTAAAAAATATATATAAATTCTGGAGAGAAAATCCCAATTCATCAGAAATTCAGCTACCTAAAGAAAATATGTCGCAATTTGGAGACCAAGTGCGCACATTATTTATGAAACCAAATAATACATTTAATATTATTATGAGCTGTATGAAACACAATTATCTTGACTTATACGAATATATTTTAGAAAGAGATGGTGTTGATTCATTTGTAAGTAAAAATCCTTTTGCCGTATTTTCATTGCTACATTATGCTGTAATTAATAATAATACAGAGATTCTAGTTAGAGGAATAGAAACAGGTTGCCCATTAAAATTTGAGCTGCTAGAAGACGCAATTACAAAGACAAATATAACTACATTTATGCTTATAATACGAGAAATTAAAAAACAAAATATTCCAATCAGAAGCTCAACATTTATTAATGCGGCAAAAAATGCGCCGCAAAATATGTTTGCTATACTACTTAATGAATTCATTACAGGTGATATAGATGAGTTTTGTTTTGTTAGATGTCGTGGAGAGCTAATTAATAATGCGCTTGATAATCCAGAAAATCTAAGAGAGTTGCTGATTGAACGAAAATTAGGTTCACAGCGTAGCTATGTTGAATATAGGAAATTAGGAGAAGAATTAATGTATGAGTGTTTAAAAAAATCTAAATCATTAGAGTGTATTAATATTATAGAATATTGTTTCCGTTTTAGATTGGAAGAATATAAGAAAAGTAGACATAAGGATGAAATATGGCATGAATATATAAATGATGAAATAATTAAAACGGATAATCTAGATTTGTATATGTATATGCGGCAATGTGGTTATTTAGTTGGTGATTATTCTGAAGATATTGCTGTTACTAATGCTTGTATAAAGATTAGCCCAGGTCTAGTAAAGCAGCACTATAATGAAGATAGAAGTGGTGTTGTATTCAAAATAAGACAAATATCAAGATATGTAGAAAAGCCGGAAATTCATAATATTTAAAATATCAAAGATTTAAAATGGGGTAAATAATTGCGCTTAGATTGTTGATTTATTTATATAATAATGTTTTATATGAATTATTCTTATATTCCTCAAAAGATTATGGAAAAACAACCAATATATTCTAATAATCAAATATGTCCTAAATGTGGGTCAAATGATACGTTTCCTTTTCTAAATATGGTAGGTTCACACAGAAATTGTAACAAGTGTAAAAATACATTTAGTCCTCAAATATCTGGATATAAAAAAGTTATTACAGAAAAATAGTTCCATTTTAAATCTTCAATGGTATAAATTAAAATAAAATTGAAATAATAATAATAGTAATAATAACTGTAATAAATAATAAAAATGAGTCATTCTAGCACAAGTAATAAATCAAAAGGCACTGTATATATTGCCAGTATGAATTTAAGAGGCGAAAGAGGTATACCATTAGATGTAAATAGTTTAAAATTAAATGTAACAAGTGCCCAAAGAACACTAAGTTTAGATCGCAGAGATTTTAGCCCGATGACACCAATTGAAGGTGGTTATAAAGGCTATTGGAATTATGAAAGTAGATGGCAATCTGGTAAGATATATGAAGGTCTAGATGAGAAGGTAGTTAAAGACTGGTGGAAAGCACAAAAGGAGCCAAAAAGAAGATATCCAAAGGGAAAAGGAAAAGCAATATTATGTGCGCGTTTTGAAGGCTATGAAGACAAAGGAGATATGGACTACATAACATCTAGAAAGGAAGTCTATGTAAAAGAATATTCTGAATTAATTAAAAATAGAGAGCGAACCTTGTATTGGAAGAAGTTATTAGAACAAGGAGAAAATATTACAATTTATGATTTTGATGGCCCGCGTAATGATGACGGAAGTGTTACTTGTTTAGAACTAACAGAACAAATGGTAAAAGATAAGGTAAATGATATAAGATTTCCATTTGGACACGGATACATTGTAGGTATGCTTTTATCAGATATGGATATGAATATATTATAAGGGTGTGGTCACTGTCTTTAAGTTAAAAAATAATATATATACGTAACCAACTTAAAGACTTTTTTATATATTATTTAAAATTAATAAAATGACAGACAAAACACATCAATCGGTATTTCATAGGAAATTGAATGAATATATTATTGAAGCACCTGGTCGTATGTATATAGTTGAAATAACCAAATTATGCGGCTATAGCACATTTATTTTTATGTATAAAGATGAGACACTATTAGAATTATACAATCGCGTATCGCATCATTTTGGATGTAAAGATATTAAGGGACTTTATATTGATAACCATTTACAGCAAAATGTAAACGATAATATAAATGTAAACGATAATATAAATGTAAACAATAATATAAATGTAAACGATAATATAAATGTAAACGATAATAACTGCTGTATAAAAACAAGTAATATGCTCCATGTTCCTATTTCAAGTCAGGTTACTATGTCACAATTTGTATTTGAAAATACAGCAAAAATACCACGTAACTTAGAGCCGGTATATGGAATACCATTTCCAGTTGTTTATCGCATTTATTTAGATGATGGACATTGCCACTGTTGTTAATAAATAAAATATAAAACAATATAGATTTATTTTGTATACTATTCTTATACAAAATGAATAAAAAATGTGGTCCATCTGGATGCCCAAAAGCAGGAATAAAAATACATGAGACGCCTAATTCCCAACCACAAGTCCCAGCAATTATTCAAACACGCGGAACAAATACAAATGTTAGTTTCCATAAAACAACTATGTCAGAACTAGACTTAAATATAGATAATTACACATTACAGGATCTATATAATCTATTTAATATTTCACACAATGCTATCTTAGATGAAGGTCTTATGAAAAATTCCAAACAAATTGTATTAAAGATGCACCCTGATAAATCGCATCTTGATTCAAAATATTTTTTATTTTTTTCAAAAGCTTATAAGCGCCTTCATAGTGTCTATGAGTTTCAAAATAAATCTACTAATAAAAATGAACGCGATTTAAAGAAGGACTATTTTGAAGACAGCAATAAAACAGTTTTAGATACTATGTTTGAAACAAAGAAAGAACTCAAAGATCCAAAGAATTTTAATAGTTGGTTTAATGAAAAGTTTGAAAAACATAGGTTAGAAGATGATAATACTAACAAAGGTTATGGTGAATGGTTAAAATCCGATGAAGGATTATATTCAATTCAGGATAATGTAACACAATCTAATATGAATGAAGCTTTTGAAAAACAAAAGAAACAAATACAAGCACTGTCAATATATAATGGTATATCAGATACTTATGCGGGATTTAGTGGAGGTGGATCTCTACTTGGTGACCAACCAAATAACTTTAGTGGTTCACTATCATCTGGAATTGGATTTACTGATTTAAGACAGGCACATGTTGAGACAATTATTCCAATTACACAAGATGATTATGAACAAATACCTAAATATAGAAATGTAAATGAGTATAAAGCAAGTAGAGATAAATCAGATATAAAGCCACTTTCTAAGGAAGAAGCAGAACGTCTATTATTACAGAATAATAGAAATTTAGATCAACAGTCAGCAGCATTGGCATACAAATACGCACAGGAAGCAGAAAAAGTAAAAGCAAATCAACAGTCATTTTGGGGTGAAATTAAACGACTATTATAAATATATAGTCAAACCATTTAAACATAATATGCTATTATGTAGTAAGAATAACTACTAGATAATAAAATGGTGACAATTACTGAATCTACTAATAATAATATGCCAAATGAATATTATGGAAATGGCGCATTTGAATTTGCCGATTGCTATAGTCGTGAATATTTGGTGAGTGCTCATAAAATCATAACGCGTTGTGAGCTGTGGAATTGGTTGCGCAATTTTAATCCGGACCCAGATAGGGGTTTTATGTTTACACAAGGCGTCCCTGAATTAGAGCGTCTAAATGAAGAGCTTTTTAAGGATCCAGTTAGTAGTGGTCATTCGGGCGCATCTTATGGAATTACTATGCGAAATATGGAATATATTGCTAAAAATGGGTATGAAGTATTTAAAATGACATTTTATTCTTAAGAAACTAACATTCAAAATAAAAATATCTATAATATATAATATGTTGACAACATTAACCACAAGTTATTTTATAGGATTTATTATTCTCGTGGCATTTGGAATACTTTTTCAGAAATATCTAGAAAAACAAGCAAGGACTAGAAATGGCATCGGTGATAATTATAATGATGTAAAACAGTATTTATTAAATGAATCATCTTTAGCCAAGAGTAAAAAGCCCATTATGTGGATTTATACACCATATGAATACAATTCACGTGACTGGTTAAGCTTCGGTTCTCGCAGTTCATATAATTTAAACCAACCTTATCTTAACTTATGTGTCCGAAGTATTATAAAGCATTGCGACAAGTCATTTACTATTTGTATTATAGATGATAATTCATTTGCTAAATTGATTCCTGGATGGAATATTGATTTAAGTATGGCCGGCGATCCTATTGTCTCTAATATTAGACAATTGGCAATGTCAAAACTTATTTATAATTATGGTGGCATTTCTGTGCCAATTTCATTCTTATGTTTTAAAGATTTAATTGATATGTATGAACGCGGAACAAACTCAGATAAAATGTTTGTTTGTGAAAATGTGAATACAAATATTAGCGCGACTAATAACCAATTCTATCCTGATACAACATTTTTTGGTGCTAAAAAGAAGAATGAGCAGCTAAATAGCTTTATTGAATATTTACAGCGTATTGTGTCAAGTGATTACACAGCACAATCAGAGTTCTTAGGTAACTTTGATAAATGGGCTAATAAGATGGTAAATAAGAAGCAAATTAATATGATTCCTGGAACTGATGTTGGAACAAAGACAATTGATAATAATCCTGTGTTAGTTGATGACTTGTTAAGTGAGGATTATATCAAGTTTTATGATGGTATGTATGGTATTTGGATTCCATCAGAAACAATTTTGAAACGCCGAAATTATGAGTGGTTTGCCAGATTAAGCAATGAACAAATATTCCAAAGTAAATTTATTTTAGCCAAATATTTTGTTCTAGCTCTTGCGCCATATAATATAAATACTAATATGAGCGTGATTGAATCATTAACATCAGACCATAGTGATGATAATAAAGAGGGTAAAGATTGGATATCATTTTGGCAAGTTCCTAGTTCAACAACATTGCCTATATATGGTCCAAAACCATTATATATTGGTAATAATGTTCAGCAATATAAGTTTTAACTGTGTTTTGTATTTTATGTTTTATAATAAAAATTATTGTATAAGTTTATTATAAATTTATATGGTGTTGTTAGATCCAATACCATTAAACATTATTAATAACATAAATGTATTGAAAACTAATTTTGGTCTAACAAAGTATAAGCATACAGTCTATAAAGTAAATTACACAGACAGAATTATTGGATTTCTAGAAAAAGAAAATCCAGAAAAAACAAATGCTATTTTAATTATAGTATGGGAAAATATGTATGATCCAAATCCACATCATCAAATTAATTTTATAAGATTTTATCATATAAAAACTATACAAACTATAGAAGCCATTATGATAGAGCAATTAGATACGCATAACTTTGAAATAAGGTCACCATCAAGTATTAATCGTTATATTTATAATTTAAATACACACTTATTTAAACAATATGAAATAATGCCTGGTAGAATTTATGAAATGGGCGTCAATACAAAGACAGAAATGATTTATTATAAGGTGCCATAAATATAATATAATAGATATAATAGATATAATAGATATAATAGATAAAAAAATAAATATATATTAAAAACAATTTAAACGCATTATGCTCTTAATATATATATATAAATGAATAGTGATAGTATGATGACAGAAGAAGAGTTTTATAATATGGAGACTGAGCATAATAGTTGCTTAGTTCTTTGTGTTGAGGAATATGATGATAGTTCTATTGATACTCGTATTTTTATTAGTTATAATGATGAAACAGAATCTTATGTTATTAATGGAAAGCGATTAGACCTTACTGAAGCCCCATATTTTCAGCCTTTTATGTTCTGCGCCAAAAAGTCAAGTGATGTGCTAGACTTTCTTTCATTAACATTAAATACCAAGAGCACTTTTAACTATACACTATTTAATTACAATAATTTATCATACGACATTAATGATATTACATATCAGTTTATGGAGGAAAATATTGATAGACGATATGAGATTGCGGCATATGATAATGTTTCTTATAATAAGAGAATATTTAGACAACTAGTGCGTCTAACTAAGAACTTGTATATAGAGAATTAAACAACTTCAGTCTCTTCACAATGAGGAAACTGAATATCATAAACAATATCATAAACTGATTTGTCATATTTTATTTGTGTCGTATATGTAATCTTGTTGAAATTACATATTTGGCGTATAATTGTGTTAAATGCTTTGTATGTCATTTTACGATCAATATAATCACGTTTTGATAAATGATAATATTGTCTACATTCTTCTAAAAATTTTACTATCGTGCCATTAAAAATACCTTTTTTATAGGCACAATTATTTATTGTATACCCAGTCTCAGTTTTAATGGCATTTTCATCTAATAATTGTTTTAATAAATCATTTGGAACTGGATTTTTGAATATTTGTGATGGCATATTATTTTGTATTCTATAATAATTGTATAATATAAAATTATTATATAAACTATATTTGGCAGCATTTATTTTATTTATTTATTTTTTATTTATGTAATATTTGTTGTAAATTATTAGAAAATAGTGCCAATTCTATTTCATCCTCGTGAATATTATGAAATACTGTTATATATTTACAAATAAATGGTATAATATTGTATTTTTGTTCCTCTGTTAAAATAGAAGTTATTTTTATAAAGATAAAATAATTGTCTAAAATATCCATAACAGAATACCCCTTGTCATAAATACTATATAACAATTTAATAGCACTATTTAATTTTGAAGGACCATCCTTTAAAAGCTTAGTGTATTCATCAAAAGTTAAAAGACTAATATTTGAACACACATTAGATGCTAATTCTAATGTAACAGGTTCATTTAGTAACTTAAATTTTTCAATATAATTAATTAGTATTTTTGCTGTATTATTACAGACATTTAATATAAAATCTTCAGCATCAGGAGTCATAATAATATGTTCTAAGTGTGTAATCTTGCGCATAATTTTAATCAGATTTGAACGCTGTAATGGTTTAATTTTGATTATAATTAATCGTGATTGAAGCGATTCAATTACTTTCTGTGAATTACTACAAGATGAAATGAAATGAACATTATGACTATATTTATCAATACAATTACGAAATACTTGCTGACTTTGTTCATTAATAAAATCTATATCATCTAAGACAATAATCTTCTTTTTATCCTTTATTGATGAGCAAGTCTGACAAAATGTTTTAACATCATTACGATAATAATTTATACCCTGTTCTTTTAGACTATTAATGTGTAGTATATTTTCAGCATATTCAGTATAGTCTAATCCTTTATAATATTCGCGAATTACGGCATTTAAGAAGGCTGTTTTTCCGCTACCAATATCACCAATAAAAAGAACATTTAGGTTATTCATACTGATTAATGTATTTAATATATCTAACATTTCTGGGTCAGTCTCAAAATCTTTGAAAAAGAACGGTTGATATTTATTTAAGAAAAGAGGTTCCATTATATTTATATATAAATATATACGTTGATAAGTATTTAAGCTTATCTCTTAGTATAATATTAATTAAAATGTCGGACGATTATTATAAAATTCTTGAACTAACAGAAAATGCGACAGCCGAAGAAATTAGGAAGTCTTATAGAAGACTATCCTTAGTTCACCATCCTGATAGAAATGGTAACAGTCCCGAGTCTGTTACTAAATCTCAGAAAATAAATGAAGCATATGATACATTAGGAGATGTGGATAAGAAGCGTGAATATGATATGACACGCAATAATCCATTTATAAAGATGATGGGTTCAGGACAAAATCATAGTCCATTTGGTCCTGGTTTTAATCCATTTGGTCCCGGTTTTAATCCATTTGGGCCTGGACACGGATCAGGACAAATGCCTGGGTTTAATCCAATGGATGATATTTTAGCTGGTTTTTTTGGATTAAATCAAGGACAAAATATTCGCGTGTTTCATAATGGAATGCCTGTAAATATTAATCAGATACAAAAACCGCAGCCAATTATGCTTACAGTTATTATACCAATTGATAAAATATTATCTGGAACAACTGTGCCAATTGATGTTGAACGCTGGTTAATGGAGGGAGGTAATAAGGTATTTGAACATGAAATTATTTATGTAACAGTTCCTAAAGGTATAGATGAAGGTGAAATAATTGTATTAAAAGATAAAGGAAATGTATTAAATGAACAAATGAAGGGAGATGTTAAGATAGCGGTAAAAATAGAAAATAATACGTCATTCCGTAGAGAAGGATTAGATCTTATTTTTCAGAAAACAATTTCTATTAAGGAAGCACTATGTGGATTCACATTTGAATTAAAATATATTACAGGAAAGACATACACAATAAATAATAATGCCGGTAATATTATTCCAAATGGCTACAGAAAAGTGATACCAAATATGGGGTTTGTGCGCGATGAACACGTTGGTAACCTAATTATTGTGTTTGATGTGAAATTTCCTGAGAAATTAGAAGACAATATAATAGCAGAATTGAAGAAGATTGAGTTTTAAGAAAAATAATATATTTATTAAAAAACTATTTAAAGACAAAATGCTATAATTATTTGTGAAGCATAGTATAATATGTATATCACATTATTTGCTCCTTTAGCTTAGTGGTAGAGCACTGCACTTGTAATGCAGAGGTCTTGGGTTCAATCCCCAAAGGGAGCTCATTTACACATTTTATCTTTCTTAAAAAGAAATATAAAATACTTATTTTTTACTTTTATTAAAAAATTATTTATAAAAATACTAAAAAAAAAATATATAGCAATATATTATAATACAATGGGATACACTAGACTCAATTCTCGCGTTTTTACAAATTCATTTGGCACACAAAATAATAGAACTTATGCGCCATTTTATTTTGCTCAACAAGGTGATTCATTTAATAATTTGAGTAAGCCGCAATATTCTCGTCAAACCTATTACCAGTTGGCTTACAATGGTGCTGGTGCTGGCGGACGAGGTGATAGATGGTTAAGAGCCAATGGTTACCAATCAACCGAATTTATTCCTCCTAATACAACAATCTAAATATAAATCTAAACATGTGTATGTTTTAGAATATCAATACTATCTAATTTTCTTTTATCTTTTTCTCCTAATTCTAAAGTAGAATTACTAGAAATTTCAACTACATTTGGAAACATACCTAGAAATGGTATTCTGTATCCGTAATAATTAACAGTTATTTTTTTAGTGTTAGTTTCAATATTGGCCCAATCTTCAATAGAGTCCCATTTCCAATACCAAAAACTGTTATTAACATTAAAATGGCGTCCTTTATCATCCACAATCATAAAATTAGTAAATCCATTTGTGTCATATTTATATTTCTTAGTAACACATATTTCTTCTTTTTCATTAGTAGCAAGCGCAAAAGCACCGTGTCCATAAGTAATTCCAATTGAGAAATAGATAAAGACCAATGAGTCTCGTTTCTCAATCTCTTTTATTATAGATTTAAATAAAGGAAATAATCTGTAAAAGAAGTGTCTTGACATTTTTATTTAATAATTTATACTAACAAATAGCATTTTAAAATCAATTTTTTAATAAAACACTTTTCTATATAAAAACAATTTAAATACATTTTATTATTATAATAATAAGACAACACAAATGGATCAAATCGCACTAGAAAACGCAGTAGAAATAAATAATAAATTCAATCCTATTATTGATTTAACTGATTTATATAATAAATACAAAGATAGTCCATATATGATAAATCGGCTACAAACATTTCTAACAAATTTACCAACTTTGTTAGATAGTGAAAATAAAAAGTATGAAGAACGTGTTTCAAGAATGAATGAACTAACAATAGAACAAGATAATTTCTTCAAAGTTTATTTAAGCAAACATCAGTATTTTTATATGCCATACAATAATATATATTATGAATATGATGGTAAAACATATCGTATCATAAAAGATGATGACATTCATCACCATTTATTATCTACAATTACAGATGAAGGTAAATTAATGGCATGGAAACATAAGACAAAGCAGACCATTATTAAGCAAATAAAGGAACGATCTTTATTTAAATCTGTTCCTGAAACATATACAATTCAAAATGTATTAGGATTTTTACAGACTATTTTTGAATCAAGAACTGAGGCCAAATATTTCTTAACTGTTATTGGTGATTGTATTTTAAAGAAGAATATTGGACAACAAATGTATTTCATCAATTCAAATATTAAGAAGCTAATTTTACTAATTGATTCAATTGCGTATGTTACAACAGGTAATTCTATAATGAACAACTTTATTTCTAAATATCATGATAGTCACGATATAACAAATTATAGACTAATCAAGACTAATGAAAACGCAATATCACATGATTTAATTAAAGATGTGCTAAATAAAATTGGCATTGATTTACTCTGTATATCGGCACATTATTCTGAAAGATATACAAACTCAGATAATTATCTACTAACCAAAGCTGATGAAAATGTAAAGCAATATATACTATTTTTTAGTCAAAATAATATTGACACAATTGTAGATAAATTCATTAAACAGTGTATTAATGTGAAACAAAGTTCTGAAACCAATATTTACAATACATTATCGTGGAAAAATATGCACTATATTTGGAAGCAATATTTATCCAGTATTAATGTTCCAAATATGATTTATACTAATAACCTTAAAGATATACTTAAGACTAAATTGGCGTTTACTGAAATTGGCGATGATAGTGTCAACAAAGAGCTGACATTTAATAATGTCACAAGTAAATATTTACCAACTGTTAGTAGCTTTATGGCTTTCTGGGAGAAACATATTACTATATTAACAAATGTAAATATAAATGAAGCAATAGTAACCAATGTAATAGATGATGAATATGAAATAGATGAGATCGCAACATTGTATAAGATGTCGGATTTTAAAAATGTCTCTATTTCGGATAAGGATATTATCAAAATGATACATCATTATTTTTCACCACAAGTAGAAGTCATTGAGAATAAATATATTACAAATATTTCGTGTAATTTATGGTGTAAACATGATGATATATTAAAATTCTTGGATGTATACAAAGGAAATGTAAATAATATCAAGAAGAAGAATGACTTAATATCATTTGATGAATTATATAAAAGTTATAAATCTTTTTGCCAAGCAAGACAATTAGTAGATAAAGACAAAAGATTGTTGCCAATTGTGAGCAAGCAATTTTTTGAGAAATTTGTTTGTCAGGAGCTAAATGAATATATTAAATATGAGAAGTTTGTTAGTTCGTCTTGGAATATACCCCAGTAGAATTAGCTAGCATTGCTTAAGCAGCATTTAAAGCGGCTTGTAAAGGAGCGCCCTCAATACGTCCCATCATACCCTTAGAAGTTCCACCTCTCATCTTATGTCTGCGTCTCTTTCCACCAGCCATTCCAGCAGCAATTTGGACATCAATGGAGGAAGCATTGTCAACAATGCCTTTAACATCAGCAGGAGAAAGGTTGTTACCGTAAGGAGCACCGCCAGCTTGACCAGCGCGAATCTGGACACCAGTAGAACCCAATGACTTCATATCCAATGATAAATCAGCACCAGAAATGTCGTGTGTCATACCACCCTTCATATGCTTTCTACCACGCTTTTTAGAGCCAACCTTGACAAAGCCAAAGTGACCCTTTCTGGTCTTAAAACCAGCCTTAACAAGACGGTTATCCTTCTTGGCAGAAAAGTGCTTCTTCTTAGAGACGATGCGGCCAGACTTGTTCTTCATTAAATGTGCCTTAGTAAGGCCACCTGATGTATGCTTAGCAGTGCCATGCCACACTTCAGCGCGTGAACCAATGATTGTTTTAAAGGTCATTATAAAATATAATAAGAAAAAATTAAAAATCTAATTATATTTTATTTTTATAAAGAATTTAATTACAATTACAATTATAATTAAAAACGCATATATTAATAATTTACAATTTTTAAAATTTATTCCTTAATGGTCTTGGACTTCCTCCAGGTTGTCCTTCCGTAGTTAGTCGGGCATTTACTCCTATTCCTAAACCCAATCCGATATTTCCAAAAGTTATACGACCACCTAAACGTTGATTTGCTAATTGAGCCACCCTAAAACTTTGTGGTTGTGTTGGATCATTATATCCATTCTTTATCTGATTTACTTTTTCCTGAATACAGAAACAATTCTCATAAATATGACAAGAGTTAAAAGGATCTGTGTCAGACTCTGAGGTATATGAATTAGGATTAAATCTAGATTGACAATAATATAAATTACGTAATAATTTGCTTAAGTTTCCTTTTTTTCCTGGACCAAATTGTCTTCCACTCATTTATCTTTATTCTATTCTATTTTTATTTTATTTATTTTTTATAAAAATAAATACAAAAGAATAAAATTGAAAAATATATAAACACAAAATTTGTATGTATAATAGAATAAAATGAGCAAAACTTTAAGTAATAACGTGACTAATAACATGAGTAATAAAATTGGTGGTGGTAGTGTTGAAGACCAGGGTCTTGCTAATAAATATCAACAGAAAACTGATAAGCAACATATATTGGATAATCCAGACACATATATAGGTTCAGTTGAAAAGGTAGAAGCAGATTTATGGGTTATAAACGGTTCAGAAAGTGAAGAAAGAATTATTGAAAAGAATATGACTTATATTCCAGGTCTATTCAAGCTATTTGATGAAGGCATTGTAAATTGTCGTGATCATGTGATTCGTATGAAGACAGCGATTGAAGCCGGACAGTCTGATTGTATTCCAGTCTCATATATTGATATATTAATTCAAGATGATGGAACTATTGTAATGATTAATGATGGTAATGGCATTGATGTAGCACAGCATCCTGAATATAAAGTATGGATTCCTGAGCTTATTTTCGGTCATCTAAGAACATCAACTAATTACAATAAAGATGAGAAGAAAATCGTAGGCGGTAAAAATGGATTTGGGTTTAAATTAGTGCTTATTTGGTCTACATATGGCTCAGTTGAAACAGTAGACCATGTGCGTGGATTAAAATATGTTCAAGAATTTAAGAATAACTTGGATGAAATTTGTAGTCCATCAATCACTAAATGTAAAAATAAGCCATATACCAAGATTACATTTAAACCTGATTATAAGCGTCTTGGTATTAATGGTCTAACTCCTGACTTAATTGCGCTCCTTAAAAAGCGCGTATATGATATTTCAGCAGTTACTGATAAGACACTAAAAGTTAAATATAATTCACAGCTTGTTCCAGTAAAGAATTTTCAGCAATACATTGATTTGTATATTGGCGATAAAAGTGTGTCGCCTCGCGTATATGAGGAAGATGGCCCTCGCTGGGAATATGCTGTGGCATTAACTCCAAATAATGAATTTATTCAAGTATCTTTTGTAAATGGTATTCATACAGCAAAGGGTGGTAAGCACGTAGAATATATTCTTGGTCAAATTACTAGAAAGCTATGTGATTTTATTGAGAAGAAAAAGAAGGTCAAAGTAAATCCTAATTCTATTAAAGAGCAGCTTATATTATTTATTCGTTGTGATATTGAGAATCCGGCATTTGATAGTCAGACCAAAGACTTTATGAATACTCCATCTTCTAAGTTTGGTTCAAAGTGCGAAGTCAGTGATAAATTTATTGAAAAGGTTGCTAAGATGGGTGTTATGGATGCTGCTTTACAATTAACTGAAGTCAAGGAAAATAAGGCTGCTAAAAAGACTGATGGAACTAAATCCAAGTCAATTAGAGGTATTCCAAAACTGACTGACGCAAATTGGGCTGGAACTGAGAAATCTAAAGATTGTGTCTTAATCTTCTGTGAGGGAGATTCAGCCAAGACAGGAGTTATTTCAGGTTTATCATCTGAAGATAGAAATACAATTGGTGTATATCCATTGAAAGGCAAGGTAATGAATGTCAGGGGTGAAGCATCTAAAAAGGTATCTGAAAATAAGGAGATTACTGAGATTAAGAAGATATTAGGTTTAGAAACTGGCAAAGAATATAAATCAGTTGAAGATGTAAATAAGTCATTACGCTATAGCAAGGTCATATTTATGACTGATCAGGATTTAGATGGTTCACATATTAAAGGATTGTGTATTAATTTGTTTCAGAATGAGTGGGAGTCATTAGCACATATTCCAGGATTTATTGGATTTATGAATACTCCTATTTTGAAAGCAAAGAAGGGACAACAAGAACTAAAGTTCTATAATGAGGGTGAATATAATTCTTGGAAGAATAATTCAGAAACTGATACACGGGGCTGGAATATTAAATATTACAAGGGTTTAGGAACTTCTACTAAAAATGAATTTGTAGAATATTTCGCAGAGAAGCGTTTTGTAGGATTTCATCATACACCCAGTAGTGATAATGCGATTGATATGGTATTTAATAAGAAGCGTGCTGATGATAGAAAAGATTGGTTAGAAAATGTATATAATAGAGAAAGTTATGTAGATACTAGTAAACCAATGATTACATATGAGGAGTTTATTAATAAGGAGCTTATTCACTTTTCCAAATATGATTGTGATCGTAGTATTCCTAATTTAATGGATGGACTTAAGATATCGCTACGTAAAATCTTATATTCTGCGTTTAAAAAGAGATTAACAACTGAGATTAAGGTAGCGCAGTTTTCAGGTTATGTATCTGAGCACTCGTGCTATCATCACGGTGAGGAGTCACTGAATCAAGCAATTGTAGGAATGGCGCAGAATTTTGTAGGTTCTAATAATGTGAATTTATTATTTCCATCGGGTCAGTTTGGTTCGCGTATTAAGGGTGGCAAAGATGCGTCATCACCCAGATATATATTTACGCGAATGGAAAAGATAACACGCTGTATATTTATGGAACAAGATGATAATATATTGAAATATTTATCAGATGATGGAACTCCAGTTGAACCGCAGTTTTATGTGCCAATTATTCCAATGGTTCTAGTAAATGGTTCAAAGGGTATTGGAACTGGTTTCAGCACTGAAATTATGTGCTACAATCCTAAGGATATTATATTCTATCTTAAGATGAAACTTGGTTATGCTAGTAATCCATTTGGCAGTTCTAATTCTGACTATGAGTTTATTCCATATTATGAAGGATTTAATGGTTCTATATCAAAGATTGGCGATACAAAATATATGTTTAAAGGTGTATATGAAAAGATTGGTCCTGATAAGATTCGTGTTACAGAGTTACCAATTGGGTTCTGGACTGAAGATTTTAAGGAGCTTCTTGAAGAACTTGAAGATGAGCAAACTGATAAAGATAAGGATAAAGATAAAGAGAAATCTAAAGATAAGAAGAAAACAGTGCCTTATGTAAAGGAATATGATGATAAGAGTAAAGATACTAATGTGGATTTTACTATTACATTTAATAAAGGCAAATTAGATGAGTTGGAATCATTAAAGGGTGATTATGGATGTAATGGATTGGAAAAGATTCTAAAACTATATAGCACTAGTAGCACAACTAATATGAATTTGTTTAATTCTGAAGATAAGCTAACTAAATATAGCACAGTAAATGAGATTATAGATGACTTTTATGATGTAAGACTTGTATATTATGGTAGAAGAAAAGCATATTTGATAGATGTCTTAGAAAAAGAGTTAATTATTTTGTCAAATAAGGTGAGATATATTCAGGAAATTCTAAAGGGCACTATTGATTTACGTAAGAAGAAGAAGGATGAAATTATTAAGATGCTAGAAGATAAAAAATATCAGAAGATTGTAAATGGGGATAATAATGTTGTTGATGAAGAATACAAGTATTTGGTTCGTATGCCAATGGATGCGGTATCAGAAGAGAATGTAGAGAAGTTATTAGGTGAACATAAGAATAAGACACAAGAATTAGAAGAAATTAAGGCGACAACTTGTGAGCAAATGTGGTTTAAAGAATTAGATGCTTTAAATATAGAATATAGTAATTATAGAAAGGAACGAGACATTGCTATTAATGGTATAGTTAAAGGAAGCAATAGTAAGCCTAAGATAGTTGTTAAGGGAGCTAGTAGTAAGAAAAAGATTCAGCTACAAGAGGTATAAATTTATAGATTTATAAAAAATAAATAAATATTAAATAAATATTAAATAAATATAGCACAAATAAGTGTTATATTTATTTTTTCTACAGCATATTACATCTTAAAAATATACGCAAATAACCCTATATATGATAAGGATACACTATGGAAAATCCAGTATTTTTGATCATTAATTATTTGATTTAGTTCAGATAAATTGTGTTGAATCCGAATTAGTTCTTGTTTTTGTTCGGCATTAATATGATTTAATTGCTTATAATACAAATGAATATCTTTTACTTCCTTATTTATATCTTTATAAGTATCAGCATATTTTTCATAGTCAATATAATTAATAGACTTATCAGAATTACTATTTTGTCCATAAGTCGGTGTCCAATATGGGCGTTTTATTATATAATTTGTTAGTTGCTGTCTTGTTCTTAACAACATTTTAATCTTATTAAGAACATTAGTTTTAAATATTAATTTATATAAATTAATTTTTATTTTGATTCGCTTCGCTTCTGTCGCTTTGCTTCTGTCGCTTCGCTTCTGTCGCTTCGCTTTAAAACCATTTAGGCATCTTGTAATTGCGTTTATCAAATTGTGTATCACATACAGGTGTCGCTAAAGGCACAACTAATGTGCTGGCATCATGTAAATATTTTATATATCCCTGTGCCTCACCATAAACTCTAGGAACTGAATGATCAATAACCATTTGATTAAGTTGCTGGATTTGTCCGGATATATTATGTGGCAAATTAGCAGCATATTGTAGGAAAATAGCACGCATAATAATCTTCAAATTGTCGCAATCTTGTTCTCCAATAACATACTGTCCATTTGACATGTTATAGACACCCGCACGTATACCATTTTGAAGAATTTGAATATTCTCCTTAGAAAAATAAGCAGTAGACAATGGTGTTTCGTCCCATTGTCCAATTGTAGCATTCCTAAATGTTGTACACTGATTTGCTGGGATTTTATCATACATAGAAAATAATTGGGAAATATCAGGAGGATTTAAGATATCAACACGCCCATTAACCTTACTATTCTTTATATTTGTATTCTTATTTTGACTATTCATAATATATAATATTATATATAAAAAAATATCTAATTATTTATATAATGGAAACATCTTTTCAAAAAATAATACTAGCATTGGCAATAATAGGTCTAATTCTTTTATTAGCTATCATAGGCTTTTCATTGTCAAAATCAACTTCAAAAACTGTTTGGCCGCCAGTTGTAGGCGCTTGTCCAGATTATTGGGTAGATTTAAAAGGTGATGGGGAGGCTTGTTATAATGCCAAAAGTTTAGGTAAATGTAATTTACCAAGCACATCAGAGAAAAATACAATGAACTTCAATGTATCGCCTTTTAATGCCGATAATGGCACATGTTCTAAATATACTTGGGCAACACGTTGCGGTGTAACTTGGGATGGTATTACATATGGTGTTAATAATCCTTGTGATACATCAAATACCACAACAACCACATCTAGTAGTTCTTAAATAGTTTTAATAAATCTAATTAAAATAAATAATACAAATTATGTTACAAAAAATAATGTAATATAATTTAAGAAGTCTATTACAAATCATATATGTTTTCCAATAAAGCAAAAGATTTACTAAATAATATAAATAAATTACCGGAAGAATTAGTTGCCATTATTGAAACATATGTGCCAACTATTATTAAAATATTCTGGACCAAATCTAACTATGAAGCAAACCATAGTTTAATAATAAAGTATCTTTCTGAGCAAAATAAAAATATTGAAGAATATATTAGATTTATTGTTCGTAAAGATAATGACTATGTATTAAGTCGTTTGTTAGTTGATAATCTTTCTAGATGGATAAATTTAAAAAATTATTTAAATCGCGATTGTATTTATTTAAATTATATAGTATTTTTGAATAGTTATTGTATTGATCATAATTCGTATAAATGTAAAAAAATAATACAAGAAATATTTGAAAAACTTGGATTAAGTAAAAATCAACATAAAAAGAACCTAATAAAATATATTAAATGGAAATGATTAATCTAAATAATTTATTAGGACGCGAAGAAGAAGTGTCTAAAATGAAAGACATACTAACAAATTTTGAACAGACTAAACACAATCTAACAACTAAGAAAGGTATCTATATATATGGCGATCCAGGCACTGGTAAAACTACATTTGTTACCAACATTTTGAAAGAATTGGGTTACGACATTATCAAATATGATGCGGGTGATATTCGCAATAAATCTATTATTGATACTATTACCAAGCATAATATGTCTGATAAGAATGTGATGAGTATGTTTCATAAGAAAGTAAAGCGAATAGCAATTATTATGGATGAAATTGACGGTATGAATAATGGCGATAAAGGTGGTATTAATTCATTGATTAAAATTATAAGGCCAAAAAAGACCAAAAAACAGCGACTAGAAGATATTACATTGAATCCAATTATTTGTATAGGAAATTACCATATGGATAAAAAAATTAAGGAGCTAATGAAAGTCTGTAATGTAATAGAATTAAAATCACCAACACCAATACAAATAAATAATATTATAAATCAAATAATACCAGCAATTGATAATTCAATTAAACCCAATATTGTTAGTTTTATTCAAGGAGATTTGCGTAAACTAACAACTATTTATGAACTGTATAAAAATAAGCAAGATATATTGAATAATAATATTATTAAAAATATATTTTTAATGAAGTCTTATAATGATGATACAAGGCAAATTACAAAGAAACTAATTAATAATAATTATTTATTAGAAGAACATCTAACAATTATGAATGAAACCGATAGAACAATTGTAGGACTATTATATCATGAAAATATTATTGATGTTATTGGAAAGCAGCCAAAAGAACAGTCAGTTCCTTTTTATTTGAAAATGCTGTCTAATATGTGCTTTGCTGATTATATTGACCGTATTACATTTCAAAAACAAATATGGCAATTCAATGAAATGAGTTCACTAATAAAGACATTTAATAATAACCGATTATATCATGAGTCATTTTTACAAGATAATAATACAAGTAGTAACGCAAGTAGTAACGCAAGTAGTAACGCAAGTAGTAACGCAAGTAGTAATGTAAGTAGCTCAAATTCTAAACAGAAATTTAATCCAGCAGAGGTTCGTTTTACAAAGGTACTAACAAAATACTCTACAGAGTATAATAATTCTATATTTATACAAAATTTGTGTCAGCAATTAGGAATGGATAAGAAGGATATGTATGCTTTCTTTTTAGATATCAAAAATAAATATCCAGTAGGTGATGCCGAAGTTTTACAGTTATTTGAAAATTATGAAATAACCAAATTAGATATAAACAGAATTTATAGATATTTAGATAAATATACCAAAGAAGATGCTGAAGATACCGAGGATATTGTTATATCTGATATAGAAGATAATGATGAATAAGTAATATATTATATTAAATTGTAAAGTATTAATATAATATAATTTTTATATAGTTCCAGATTTGTAATGACTCAATTCTATATTTAACTCTTTAATTTTCTTCAATAACTCATTAATAAGACATACTTTCTCTGCTAGTTGTTTCTCATAATTGGCTATTTTTTCCTCATAAAATATATTTGTATTTATATTTGTACCACTCTTCTGATTCATTAATAACATTTTCTTCCTGGCTTCTAACATTTGATTATGGTCAGCAAGTCGTCTGTTGCGTTCTTCTTCCATATTTTTAATTTGTTCCATTAGTTTAGGTTTATGTTCCGGTTTTCCAGGCTCATAATTAGTAAGCAAATTATTCATATCTACCATATAAAACTTCTTCAAAATAGGATCATCAATAAAATCATCTACAGTAAATCGTGATAACTGTGTCTTAGTTGCTTCCATATTTTCTAACAGCTTCTCTTTATTAAGTGAATTATGCTTATGAGAAAATACCATTATTGATTTTTGTGTATCCAATTGTTTCAATGGAATCGTATAATTCTTTAGAAAATGTCGCTCTTCGGCTAAAGCATTATCCTCATTATAACTGGTCTGTAATAGCAGCTCCTTTCTAAAAGCAAATGTTGCCGCTGTAGAATGGTAATCCTTATATGGTCCACATTGATATACTGCGTTTCTGGAATCAAAATATATGTGCATTTCTGAACTACCCGCAATAAGATAATCTGGATTTTGTAACAGTGTTTCTACTGCGTGTATTATGCGATCTTTTGGGTAGTAGTCATCATCATCCATATAAATAATAATATCACCAGAACATTTTTTGTGCATTAGATTGCGTTTTTTTCCTAGCAACATTTTTTCCGGATAATAAAAGTATTTTACATAATCTAAATCAGCAACTAAATCGCCGATTGGATCTGTTCCGTCATCAATAATAATCCATTCAATGCGAGATTTGGGATAAGTTTGTAGGTCAATACATTTCTTAATAAAAGGTATAAATGGGCGCCTATTAAATGTCGGGGTGCAAATACTTACAACTGGTAATATATTGTCTAAAGTTTCATCATCACTTTCTTCATTACTATCTTCTCCACATTTTTTATCCTTTTCGGATATATTATTGTTAGTTTTGTTCTTGTTTTTGTTCTTATTTTTCTTTTTATTATTTTTGGGCATTTTATATAATAATTAATATACTGAATTATTATTTAAATAGTTTTTATACTAGTCTAATTTTAATGTTTTGTTCCCGTTTTTTTAATGTTCTATTTTTATTGGAACCACCTTTTTTATTAAAAGGAGATGTTACTTTTGTAAACCAAGATGTTGGTTTTGTATTAAGATTAGCGGTAACAGCAGCTTGTTGCTGAGCCTGTTCTGGTTTATTAGCTAGAGCAGATTGTTGGTTAAATAGTTCCATTTGGGCTTTTCTGAAGGCTTGTTCTGATTCTAAATTAGCTTGTGATTCTGGATTTAAACCGCCTTGTCTCTTAATTTCAGCCTCTAATCCTTGTTTCTGTAAATCTGTATTTTGTTTTACATTTATATTGGATATTGCTTGTCTTTTAGCCTCTGCTTGTCTTTCAGTCGCTGCTTGTCTGTCAGTTGCTAATCTTTCAGCCGCTAATCTTTCAGCCGCTAATCTTTCAGCCGCTAATCTTTCAGCCTCTTGTCTTTCAGCCTCTTGTCTGTCAGCCTCTGCTTGTCTGTCAGCCTCTGCTTTTTTTGTCATTCTAGCATTCTTAGCATTAAAAGCAAGTCTTTGTGCTCGTTGCCTAGGATCTAGTTGCTTAAGATCTAGTTGCTTAGACTCTGCTTGCTTTTCAGCCGCAGCCTTTATTAAACTTTCTTGAACTCGTTGCTGTTGTAAAGGATTAACTACACCCTCTATAGGAATACCCTTACTCTTTAAATATTCAGCTGTAGGTGATACAGGAGTCATTGGTTTTCCAATACTAGTAGAAGCTAACATAGGATTACTTACATCTTCAGGTCTAGATGTTTGAGCAGTTCTTTCTTTAATATCTTGTGGGTTTAAAAGTTGTATTGACTCTCTAGTATTTGACGCAGGAATAATATTTTCTTGACTAATATTTGGCTTTGCTGTCATTTCTTGGCCAGGTGTTCCAATACTAGTAGATGCTACTATAGGATTAATTGTTTCTTCTGGTTTAGAAGTCTCTTTTTGTTTTGCCAATAAAGCCTCCATTTCAGCTCTAAGATTTGCGCCTTCTTGTGTTTTTTTAGCTCTTTCTTCTGCTGCTTCTGTGTCTATCCGAGCCTTAGTGCGTTTAAATGTTTGCTGCATTTCTGCTTCATCTTTTGGGCTCAGTTGAATTTTTGTCGGCTGATTACGATTATATATAAAGTTAGTTAATTTATAAAATAACGCAGGGTCTACATTTTGACTACCTACATTAGAGTCAGCACTTGCGCTTGTTCCAGTACTTATATTAGAGTCAGCACTTGCGATTGTTCCAGAACTTACATTTGACTCAACACTTTGAGAACGACTTCTGGTTCCGGGTTCACTAAGACCAGCAGCAATATCAGAACCTATATCAGATGAAGTAGACGATACTACACTTTGAGAACGACTTCTAGATTCAGGATCACCAACTCCGGAACCTATATCAGATGAAGTAGAACTAAATATAGAAGGTGATGCTGTCGCAATATCAGCATCTAAACTACTTACAAATTTCTTAATAGTTTCTAGATATTCCTGTTCAATCTTCTTTTCAAATTTATCTATAACACTCTTATCATCTGATAATGAAACATCAGTAAATTCATTATTTATTGATTTACTCATTGATTTCAAAGTATTAAATAAATCTTGAGTTTCTTTTGACATACTAACACCTTTAGCGCGATTTATTTGTTCTAATAAATCACTATTTAATTTGCGCAATTGTTTATCAATTCGGTTAATATCCTTAGGAAACATACATACCTTATGTGGCTGTTTTCTTACAGGCGGTTTCTGAGGAACTGCCATCGGGTCTTGAAAAATCATTGTATTATCTTCCGGTTTTGTATCAACAAATATATTACCAAATATAGTAGCAAATATAACCGCAATAACAACAGCACCCAAATAGTTTTGTCCTAAATATGTATTTGCGCAAGTAAATAAATTAAGCACAGACAAAAGCAATAATAGTGTGCGTTTATAAGCAAATGTATCTTTAACAAAATCCCAAAATGACTTACTATCTGTATGCTCATTACTATTATAAAACTTATTATCAACTTTTAATGTGTATGAACCAGAAAATAACATCTTAAAAAATGGCATAAATGTAGAATACACAGGTAAAACAAAAAATGTAAGCACAGGATATATAAACATCCAAATCATTAGCCATAAAATACCACGTCCAATAGCTTTAGGCCAGTTCTTAATTCCAAAAGCACCAGACTCATCTGTATCAAGATATTTAAGACTGCCAATTGAATCAAGAATATTATCAGCACCACCATCATTCATATTATCTAGATTTTCTTCAAATAATGCTGCTTTTATGAAATACCAAGCAGAACAGAAGCCATTTATTAACCAAATAAATGGAAATAAAATTAATCCAAATAATCCATAAACTATAATCTTTAGTGAATCGGATATCTTATCACTCTTAATACTAAACATATCATAAGATCTAAAACCTCTAGCAGCTGTATTATTTATTATAATTGACCAAAATTTACTAAGACCAGTAGAAGCAGCAGGACCAGTTCCTTTAATATTTGCTGAGTCACGCATTTCCTCTATTAAAGTATCCTTAAATGAATCAATAAATTCTCTTGTCTCAATAGTGGCTTCTTGTTGCCATTTATTTATAGCAGTATCTGACAATATTTGCCAAAATGCCAGACCTTTCATTCCTAATTCATAAACTGTATTCATAGGCACTGTTATTTTTGTACCATCTGGATTTTTACCTAATTCAGGATTTATATCGCAAGTATAAGGTTCATATTTTGTGTCAGTTGGAATTCCTGATTTTGCTAGTTTAGATATATATAGCCAAGTTGTGCCAAATAATACCCATAAAATAATACCTAATAAGCCAAGTGTATAATATAATATAAATCCGCCTACATTTGGACCATTTGTTTTTTTATTTTTTTTATTATTTATAGCATCATTATTTGTATTTGTATCTGTATTTGTATCTGACATTATTTATAATAAATATATATTAAATTTTGTAGATAATTTACTAATCTTTAACAAAACTTTGTATCCTATAAAAATTATATAACCATATTTTATATTATAAATGTCCATAATTCATAAATATAAATACATTATTTTGTCATTTGTTATAATTGCTTTATTCTTTTCTTTAGTAACACAGTTATTTAATATGAATTTTTTCTTAAAAAAAGAAGGATTTACTACTACAGTTGACAATATATTATATGGAAATATTACTTACAATCCCGACACATTTAATAAAAGTAATTCAAATATTAATACCAAATTAATAAATGAATATAGTCATAGTGTTGATATGCCATTAAATAATAGTGAAGGTTGCCAAAATGCGTGTTATAATTCTAAATGTTCTAAAACTGGCAAGCAGTGTTCAACTGATGTAGATTGCTATCAAGATGGTTGTCAATCACTATTAAAAAAAATACACGACAAACTTGTAGCTGAGAAGTTAACACCACCTCCACCTCAGTATTATGTGCCTGCTGATACTTTAGAAACAGGAAAGCTTGTTTATAATCAAAACCCGCAACATTCTTCCTTAACATATGATATTGGAACAACAGCAAAAGTTATCGACCCAAATGCTCAGGTTCCAGTTCCTTATAGAGGATATAAAGTTTGGGAGCCGGTATATGATGCGAAAGCTCAGCTAATTGATGAGGAATTAGCCTATGAATATTCTGCCGCTCCGGAACAATATAGATCTACTCCGGAATATAAGAAGACTCTAACTGCTACTGGAATGTTTTATGATATTGGACCAACTCCAGCAAATGCTTATAATTCGGAGCTTTATTAATAAATATATTTTTTATATTTATATTTATGTATATGTTTACATATATTCTGTCATAATCTTCCTTCTAAAAAGATTCAATCCAGGTTCTATTAATTTCCAGTTATCTGAAGCAAGATTTAATTCTGCCTCTTTGATTGTAGATGGTTTTCTTAAATTAATTCCTGATTGAGAAAACCATATACACTTTTTAATAGTTTCCTTATCAATATCTATATCATGATTATTTTTATTAGATTGTTTTATAAATTGTTTTATAAATTGTTTTATAAATTGTAACATTTGTGGTAAAGGGTGAAAATCAATAGCTTCTTCAATCACTTCTATTGTATTTATTTCTTGTAAATTTAAGTTATTATATGATGCTGTATAAATTTTATCTGGATTATTTTTATAATAATTAATTGCGCTTTGTAATAATTTTATATCACCACCCATTCCTCCATATAAACTTCGGTAGTATAAAGATAACAATTCACTAGATTTATTATGTGATTGAAGCACTGAATGGTCAATAGTAGCATATGATTCTGTCCATATATTATTATCATAATCAAAATAATCTTTAACATCACATAAATTATTTACAATACATAATACAATATAAATATCCTGATTTGTTAGTTTATATTCTTTATCAACCATCATAAACCAAATAATAATAGGGAGTGAATCTAATAAACACACATCTTCAACAAATATTATTGGTAATCTACGTAAAAATTCAATAGGTTCTTTATTTAAAAGAGCAATTGAACTTGATAATGCTATCTTATTATTATGTCTTCGTATAGCCTTTTGTAAATTTGATTTTAACAAAGGCAAAGATAAATTAGTATGTATAACTGGAATGTATATACTTTTATCTTCTATTTTTGGTTTTCTGTAAAACAGTTTAATATTAGATTTAATACATATAAATACATCAGATTCATCTGGTTGATAAACAAACTGGGCACTTCTATTTTCAGGATCATATACAAAACATTTTTTATTAGAAATACTATAGGTTGTTTTTATTTTAAAGAAATTTTCAAGTTTAGACTGCATAGCATAATATTATATTTCTGTAATATTATGTTACTATTAAAATCAATTTTTTATATATTTACTTTGCTTTACTTTATCTTATTTATGTCGCATACATAAGTCCCACATTACCACCAATAAAGTTAACAATATTAATACGTTCTTCAAATAATGTTAGATTAAAATTGTAGTCATATATGCGCCATGTAGGCTTATTTACCGCAATTACTTGGCCAGTTTGTGGGTCACAAATTGATAAGCTCTGAGCTAATGGATCTAGTGGTGGTATAATTGTAGTAAATTCTAACTCAATCTGACTAAAACGATTCATATTTATAGCACCCGATGGTTGTAGGTCTGATAAATTAGAGTTAATACCAAAATTATAACAATAGAGACCAGGTGGAGCTCCACCACTAGTTCTTGTATATTTCTCAATATAATTAAAAATACCTGCTGCTTGGATATTCTCTCTATAAGAACCATCTAACAAAATACCCATAGCAAGCAATATCATCTTATCATTTTCAGGCGAATAATTAGATGTAACTAGAAGACCAGTTGGATTACCGCTTGGATTAACACCGGGACCAATATATACAGGAACAAGAGTACCACCGGCATCTGTCTTATAAATAAGAAAATCTCCACTTGATGACGCTTGAACCACATCAAGAGGCATATAGTTATAAGGCCAATTAGTATAATTAGACCACTCGTTTCGTAAATTTACATCGCTTCTTTGAAAATAAAATAACCAATTAGATATCATACCAATTGAATCTAATTGAACCTTATTTGGGCCGGTTACATTAAAAAACTGTTGTTCGTGAACTTGCTTAATTAAGTATTTCTGCTCCTCTAAAGCAAACATACGTTCTTCTTCATTAGATAAGAAACAATAAGTACAGTTCAAATGAACATCGGCATTCCATAATGTTCTGGTATCAGTATATGATGTTAGTCCAAGTTCAATATCGGGAGGCGGTTGTAAGAAGCGATAAAACTGCATATACCAGGAATTAAAATTGGGCGCAATATACGGATAATTATATGTAGTATCAAATACATCACGAATTTGAAATAGTTCACTAATAGGTCTTAATGTAACAACTATTTGTAGCTCATTGTATTGTAATGATGTTAAAGGAAATGCCATTTGTGACTTAAGACCAAACCAACTATTTAGAGGCACATATAAAATACGACCACGAATAGATGGCTCAGGTCCAACTAAGTCAGATGTGTAAAACGCATTTGGATATGAGTTAACGCGTGATCCAGCATTTCCTGGATTATTCATTTCCGCTGTATTACCAGACATTTCATCAAATAAATTCTTTTTAACCCCTGAAAAGTCACGCTGAACTGATGCTAGTAAATAGTCACCAGAATATTCTTGTAGAGTATAATTTCCACATATAATGCTTACTTTGGAAATCATTTTGGCCCCTAAATTTTCAATCCATTTAAATTCATATGGTGCCCAATCAGTATATGTAGTTGTTCCATCACTCTGTGACACTGTCTGTGGCGGCATAATTGGACTCCAAATATTTGGCATTGCTATAGTTAAATAACAATCCATAAGTAAATCAGCATATCTTGGAATTTTAAATGTAAATGTAGATGGTTCTGATAGTCGTAGTGTTTTAGAACCCTCAAAATCAACACGAAATTTTTGTAAGCCAAAATTAGTATATTGGGCATAAGTAGATTTAAAAAATGTTTTAGATGGGTTTCCATTTAGAATAATATTTTGTTGTCCAACTGATACTAGATTCATAAGTCCTCCTGGCATTTTATTTGTTATAATACTAACATATTATTTTTTTAACTAATTATTACAGTTTATATTATATTATTTTGTTAGTTTCATTTCATTTCACTTAAAAAAAAATAATATATTCATAAAGTAATATATAAAAGATGTCACAAACAGGTTCAGGTTCAACAGATATAGCAACTGAAGCGCGACAAAATATACAACAAGCTATGTCAGGATTAAAAGAAATGTCGGAAGCTACATCAATTACATTATTAACAATGCTAACATTTTCAATAATTATCATTGCCTTTATGTATTATTTTTATTATACTGGTACTGGTAATTTTGGTGGTATAGCTATAATAATTATACTAACAATTATGTTTAGTATTTTGGGTCAGGGAATAATGGAACAGAAAGGCGCTATTATTGGAGGTATTCTTGGTCTTATTATTGGTATCACAATATATGTAAATATGTCTAATAATATGCTTACAAGAGAATGTAAGTTGATGGACGGTGTTTATGGAGACCTAAATACAAATATTTTATCTATAAATACTACTCAACCAAAATTTCAAGCTAATTTAAGAGATTTTTACATTAAGTCAGCTTACAACTGTTGTAGCGGTGGTAATTATAAGAATGATTATGTATCTATGTGTACACTAAAAGACTTATTAAAACAGGGTGTAAGAGGATTGGATTTTGAAATATATTCTATTGATGATCAGCCAGTAGTAGCAACCAGCACAGCTGATAACTATTGTGTAAAAGAAACATTTAATTATATTAATTTTAGCGATATTATGTCAACCATTGTAAATAACGCATTTTCATCTTCTGGTGCTCCTAATCCAGCAGATCCTATTATTTTCCATTTACGTATTAAGAGCGAGAATCAAAATATGTATAAGAACTTTGCAAAGATTTTTGAGAAGCACTCAGATATGTTGATGGGTAAATCATATAGTTTTGAAAATATGAAGAATAATGCGGCTACTAATTTTGGAGCAACGCCATTAACAGCATTAATGGGTAAGATTTCTATTATTGTTGATAGAAGTAATACATCATTCTTAGAATGTAAAGAATTTTATGAATATGTTAATATGACAAGTAACTCTATATTTATGAGAGAACTAACATTTGATGATGTTAAATATAATTCAGATATTGCCGAATTAACTGAATATAATAAATTATGTATGACAATTGGCATTCCTAATCCTGGTTCTAATCCAGATAATCCTAGTTCAGTTGTTTTAAGAGAAACTGGTTGCCAAATGCTGGCAATGCGATACCAGAATATAGACTCAAATATTGAGGAAAATGAAGCATTTTTTAATGAAAATAATACTGCGTTTGTTTTGAAGCCACTATCATTACGATATACACAAGTCACAATTCCGGCACCACCACCACAAGATCCAGCATTGTCATATGCTCCTCGCACAGTTAAGTCTGATTATTTCAGCTTTAATATTTAAGAAAATCTAACTAACAAAATAAATATTCTATATAATAAAATATTTATTATCATTATATATTAAGATTATATATAATGAAAAAAGAAATATGTGACAAAAATATGAAATTTGAAGATTGTGAATTAGCAATTCTTCGCACAGCAGTAGATAAAGCTGAAGATATACAAGGACGAAAAACAGCCAACTCAGCTGCTATCAAAAAAATAATTAGTATTGTGGAAGATTTTATTCGCAGCAAAAAGTTAATTTGTTATGGAGGAACTGCTATAAATAATATATTACCAAAACAAGACCAATTTTACAATAAAGATGTAGAAATTCCTGATTATGATTTTTATAGCGCAAATGCTTTAAATGATGCCAAAGAACTAACAGATATTTATGTTAAACAAGGATTTGTTGAAGTTGAAGCCAAATCAGGACAGCATCATGGAACATTTAAAGTATTTGTAGATTTTATACCTGTTGCTGATATTACACTCATACCCAAAGAGTTATTTAATGCAATTAAGAAAGAAGCCGTTAAAATCTCTGGAATACTTTATGCTCCGCCAAATTTGCTACGTATGGCAATGTATTTAGAGTTGTCTCGTCCTGCTGGTGATGTGTCACGCTGGGAGAAAGTATTAAAGCGTTTAACTCTTTTAAATAAGCATTATCCTTTAACTGCTTCACAATGTTCGCATATTGATTTTCAGCGTAAAATGGGTAATAATAAGAATGTTAATGAGATTTATGAGACTGTCCAGCAAACATTAATTGACCAGGGTGTTGTATTTTTTGGTGGATATGCTATTTCAATATATTCTCAATATATGCCTCAGCATTTACGACATAAATTATTGAAGAATCCTGATTTTGATGTCTTATCCGAGGAACCAACCGTAACAGCTCAAATTGTTGTAGAACGATTACGTGATATTGGTGTTAAGAATGTAAAAGTTATTAAACGTCCTTCAATTGGTGAAATTATTGCAACACATTATGAAATCCGAGTAGGATCAGATACTATTGCTTTTATTTATGAGCCACTTGCGTGTCATAGTTATAATGTAATTAAGGAAGGCGGCTACAGTGTTAAAATAGCTACAATTGATACTATGTTGAGTTTTTATTTGGCATTTTTGTATTCAAGTCGTCCATATTATGATAAGGATCGTATATTATGTATGTCTAAGTATTTATTTGAGGTTCAAGAGGAAAATCGTTTGGCACAAAAGGGTGTGCTACGACGATTCTCAATTAATTGTATGGGACACCAAGAAACTGTAGAAGAAATGCGTGCTGAAAAAGCTGAGAAATTTAAGGAACTTAAGGATAAAAAAAATAGCGATGAATATGATGAGTGGTTTTTACGATATAGACCAACTGATTCTAAATCAGATTCTAAATTTAAGGATGACACTACTAAAAATAAAAAAAATAGTAGCACTAAAAATATAGAACAACCTATTAAAAAAAGACGCAAGACAAAGAAGAAGAAAATGGGATTCTTTTTTTAAATTTTAATATATTATATTATTTATCATAATATAATATTTATCGTAATATATTATATACAATTGATGACAAGAAACATAACAAGAAAATATTATAAGAAATCTATTTCAAAAAAAAGAAGAAGTTATAAGAAAAAGGGAAGATATACTAAAAAGAAACATATTATTAGGGGTGGCGAAAAAGGAACATCAAAACAAATTAATGACTTTCGCATAATGTTTATAAATGCTTTTAATAAGCTACAAAATGCGATAAATACTAGAAAAATAGAAAATATAGATGATGCTATAAGTAAATTTAAAAATGGTCTTAACGGAAATAAAAATGAAATTAATACATTAATACCAATTAATGCTGAAGGACTACCAGTTGATAAATATCAGGAAAACTCAGGATTAACATCATTAGTCCCCCCATTAGTGGTTATTTTTCGCAATATACCTGATGAGTATATAAGAAAAAGATTATTTAATACATTTACTTCTATTAGAGGATTTAATATTAATCTTACAAATTATGTAAGAGATTCAAATGTATTATTAGAAGCAATAAAATTAAATGACAAGATTCTTGTAGAATTTTTATTAAGAAAAGGTGCTAGTCCTGAAATGCTAACAGAAGAACAAAAAAATATGATGGATGAGTTACTTAGAGAACCTGTAATAAACTCTACATTAAACTCTGTATTAGAACAATCTGAAGTAGTTACTGAATCTAAATCTGATCATCTTAGTGTAAAAGATATGCCGTTTAAACCTAGTAAATTAAATATTGGTATGAAGTTACCAGATGACTCTGGTTATGATTTAAATGTAGAACCCGAATTTTGGAAATCTATTTTTGCCGAAAATGAAATGTATTCTATTAAAAAACAAATTAATGATATTATGAATATTGATGAAACTATACCTGTTAAAAATGGTGAACTCAGCCAATTATGGAGTATTTGCGAAATAGTTAAAACAATAATACCAACTTTCTATATACCTACAAAAAACAAACCTTATTTTTCTTTTGATACATTTGTACAAGATAGAGATATAGATTTTAGTAAATTTAATATTATATTATGTGCTACATTAATTATAGTTGGAATAATATCATACAAAATGATTGGACAAGACTATAAGATATTATTTAAAGGCGGCAAAGCAATACAATTAGTATTAACAGGAATTCCAAATATTTCAGAATATATTAGTGAAGATATTGATATATTAGTAATGCCAAATAATATATTATATGATGAAGCATCTATTAAAAATCTAGCAGGACACTTAGCATATTTAATAAGATGGTTTTTGAATGTGCCTCAAACAAATTATAATATTTCAGTACAGTCACCAAATCCAGAAAATGTTAGAGTAAACTCCCATATTTTTAAGTTAAGTTATATTAAGTTTTATAAAAAATATGATTCAAGAAAACAAATAAAAATTGATGAATATAAACAATTTTCAGATATTGATTTTAAAGAAGTGCCAACTGATATTAAACCTTTTTTTGAAAGTGAACAAAGAGAATTTAATTTTGACATATCTTTATCTGATGATACAACACAACATCTACTATTTGTATCTCCTAATTTAGGAGCATTATTAAATGAAAAAATATATTACTATACTAAGTATTTTAAATATAAACAATTATTGGAAAGTAAAAAACAAATAACAGATCCTGGTTATGAGACACTTACAATAGATGATTGTAATCGCTTTTTGGAAAAGTTTAAACGTGCTATAGTAATAATGAATAATGGATTACAAATACAGCGACAAACTCATAAACAAAAAGATGTTGATAAGGATACTATTGATAAAATGGAAAAAGAGTCTATTATAAAACGCGTTGGTCATATTGGATTTACAAATGAAAAATTCCAAAAGAAAATATATGATAGTTTATATAATTTAACTGCTTCTGCTAGTAGCATGACTACTGTACCTGCATATACTAATAATAGTATACAGGCTAAAGTATCTGCGTTTAAGCCAAAAGCTACTGCTGCCGAATGGAAACCTTCTGCTAGTGCTGCCGAGTGGAAACCTAAATCAACTGCGTCTAAGTTATAAAATAACAAAATAAATTTAAACATGTTGATTCATTTGTAGCCGTTTTATAAATTTTACTGGATCCTGTTGCTCATTCATATAAATATTAATAATTTCAGCAGGCGAATAAAATTTGTCTTGGATTTTTTCCAAATCTTCATCAGATAATGGCATTGATGTTTCTTTAAATAAATGATAATACATATCTGATATTACTTGTCTGCTGGCATATGATAATTCTAATGTTATATCAATACGACCTGGACGCTTTAAAGCAGGATCTAATTCATCATAATGATTAGATGATAATATCATTATTCTACCTGGGGTCTCTCTTATACCATCCCATAAATTCAAAATATCATCTAATGTAATTGGTTCTTCATCTGGATTTTTAGGAACATTTACTAATCCATTTATTCCATTTTTTAAATTTTTCTTAACATCTTCATCTATAGTATCTATCATCTCAATTAAATTTTCTATTTCTTCACTAGTTTTTATAGGTGCTTCATCTTCATCATCATCTTTATCCATCTTTATTTTTTTATGAATATGAGTTTTCTTCTTTTTCTTTGCACGATCTAAAACAATATCACCAATACAATCAATATCCTCAAATATAATAATCTTCTTATCAAATGTAATACTATTTTTCTTATTATCACTATTATATTGTTCTTCAAAAAATATACTATCAAGTTGTTTCTTTGTTTTAATTAGCTTTAATGAAATACATATAATATGTCGTTTGGTATAATTCGCAATAGCCTTTGCCAACGATGTTTTACCAGTGCCTGGTGGTCCATACATTCCAATACCTAATGAATATGGTATCCCCTTTTCAAAATACCAAGCTTTATTATTAATAAAAAAATCAATAGCATTTATTACCTTATTTTTATTGTCAAAATACATATTATCAAATGTACGTATACTGTCAAATACATTTTCATCCCATCGTTCACAACTAGAATCCTCAAATTTAAGTTTTGTTAGTGTATATATAAATTGTTTATTTTCACGCAAATGTTGAATAGATAATAAATATTTACGTGTTATTTCTTCAACAAATGATTTTATTATCTCAATGCTGCTTTTATAAGAATATAATTCAATAATAATACGCTCTGTCTTACTTTGTGGCTTGCTATTTGATTTATTATCATCTGAACTATTTTTGTCATTATCAAAAATATATGTATATGCATATATCTCTAATTTCTCTGAAATCAAGAATTTATCTGTCTGATTTACCATATAAAGACCATTTTCGTTTTCATCATTATAACGATATCTTTTTTTTGTAATTGTATATTCTTTTATAGAATGGATTGTTGGATTATCTTTTATATTTTCTATAATATGTTCCCATAATGCTTTAAAATGGTCACTAAATGATGTTGTTTGGCGCAATTCATTATCATAGACATTAGTATAGCACGCTATTTTACCTTCATATTCTACTACATTTTTCTTTGAAAAAAAATGATAAAGCTTTTCATAATTTAGAATTTTTGTTAAACTGATATTGTCCATCACATTCATATTAAGCCATTTGAATATATAATTAACAGAAGATAGTAGAAAAGTTAATACAATTGTATCTATAATAGGATTTCCTGTTTTAATTCTTTCAAATATAATCATATTTGACGCGTTTGTTGATGCGTGTGTATTTATTTCCATTACTAATATTATAATACATTTATTAGTATTATAATATTTAAATCTTTTATTAAAGGTTATATATTTAGATTCTATGCAAAGATCAAAACTTATTAAAATGTGACATTGACTTTGTTAAAAAATAATAAACAAATCCAAATAGTGCGCTAGTAAATACCAATCCGTTAAAATTATAGTTGCCATCAACATTACATAAAAATGGCACATATTTAAAAATTAGTTTGCGCATAATTGGTAGCTGAAAAAAGAAATACAATACAGATAACAAGAGTGGCGCTTGTATTTCATCATAAACCGCATCCAATGAGTTATTAATATTTTCCTCCTTGTAAGTATATGTGTTATCATCATCTTTTATATAGTCTTTCTGACTTGGCTGAGGAGGTGGGACGTAATTAGCTTGAATAGCAGGGTCATTTACAATAGACTGAGTATTTTGTGGTATATCGCGACTTGGCAATGAAGTGGCGCCAGCAATACTGGCTTGTTGGAGACCATTTACTATTTGACTAATCGTAGTTTGGTCTAATGACATACCACCAGAAGGTTGCTGTCCTGGCATCTGTGCGTTATACTGTGGGGTCTGAGGTATTTTATAATTAGTCTCATTTGCGACTAAAGATACATTTCCACCAATACTTCCTCCACCAGCGGGATCTGTGGGTAAATCATTGATACTTGTAGTGTTTAAATCTGCCATAATATATTATATCTAAAGATAGTGGTAAATAAATAATTACGCAAATGTCAAAACAGTTTTATCTTTTGCGCATTTTTCGGCATTTTTCTCTAGTTTATAGCATTTGCCGTCAAATTTGTAAATTTTATCTTCTATTTCTTCTAATGGTGGCGCTTTAGATATTACACAATTTTTACCACTACACATTCTTCTAAAAAAAGTTGCTAGTCCTAAACCTAATAAAACTGACATTAAATATTTTCCTGTTTCACTATTAACAAACTTTGATAAATACATTATATAAAATGTTAATATTATATAATATCTTAATAAATCCAGTGGAGCAGGAATAAATAAAAAAAAATAAAAATAAAATTGAACTAAAATATTAAAAAAATAAGTTAAACAAATCTGAACTAGTTAAATTAAACTACCAATAAAATGATCTTCTTTTCAGATGATATTAGAAATGAAATTGTAGACAATAGTCCACTTGAAGAAATTATGGATAAACTTGAAGAATTTAGAAATGATAATGAAATGATATTTACATATTTTAACTATGGTTCAATAGGAATAGACTATATTGAGAATTTATTAAAGTATGAATCTAACAAAATTGCTTATTATTGTAATGATGAAAAATTTGTAATTCGTTCTTGTCCATCGTGTATGATATATTCAAAGCAAAAACAGAAAAATAGTGATACCATTATGTATTATATTATGGTAATTAGCACAGACAGAGAATTTAGAGGTCAAGGCTATGCTACTAAGCTATTAAATGGATTTGTAGAAAGAGTTAGAGAGGAAACAAAAAACTCTTCAAAGAAGGTCAAAATTGTGCTTAGCTCGCTTGATGAAGTTGTGTCATATTATCAAAAATATGGTTTTGAAGTTGCCGATTGTTCGTTTGATAATTATCCATATTTTAAATATTTTGAGAAATATGATGATGAAAAACTATGTACAATTATGGAGCTAGATATCAAATAAAACTTGGAATAATATATTGACCAAATGGTTAACTATTTTTTATTTTATTTATTGAAAATAATATATATTGTCAAAAAGGACTTAAAGACGACGCACTATAATAATATGTAAAGGAATATAGCTAGTAATGTAGCGCCTTTACAATAGGCTCCTTTAGCTCAGTAGGTAGAGCACTCGACTGTTAGATTTATCAGACAATAAATACGTATATCGAGAGGTCCCAGGTTCGATCCCTGAAGGGAGCGTTTTTAATTTTATAATTAATATAAAATTAAAAAACTTATATTACTGTGTCTGAACTGGCACAGTCTTGATGTCAAATGGATTAGTTGGACAATTTGTTTCAACTGGCTTAAATTGGAAACACTGGTCCGCGTTATCTTTATATTGTGTTTTAAAATAATTAGATGGCGATGGATACATATATATTGTCTTAGTTTCAGGTCCAATTACATACACAAAAAACAAGCCTATAGCAAAACTAATTAAAAATATTGGCACATTAATATATTTGGTAAGCATTTATATTATATAAATATTTAATTGTATAAGAAATAGGGTAATAAATAAACAAATATAACTAATATAATAATATTAGTATTTAAAGTTTTACCAGCCAAAAATGACGCAATTAATGATGCTAAAATCATCATACCACTATCAGCTAAAATTGCTTTATATGACATTTCATTTGCGTAGTCTTTAAATGTATCTAACATCATATTCATACCTCTTGGCACATTTTTGAAGAATAAATAGAATAAGACATCATGTATAACTTGAACTAATACAGCTAAAATAATAAATTTTATAATAGAAAATGTATCAAAAATATAGTAGTAAATTGCTCTTACAATGATAAGTCCAATCAAAATAATTAGAACATCGGCAATAACAGCAGATAAATTGTATTTTCCATACCACTCCTTTAAAACAACTGATTTAATTAGCTTTATATTTAAGCACATAATTACAAATAAATCTGTAATCAATACACCATTTAATAATGGTAAATAGTCTTTAGTATTACTAAAATTTGCTATGTTGGTGAACATATTATACAATAAGTAAATATTTATTATATAATATTTATGATGCTAAACTTTCTAATGTTTCCTTCATTAGAGCACGGTCATTCAATAGAAGCTCTTTTTCTTCTGATGTAAATGTGTCCCATACTTTCTTATATTCTTCATTATTCCATTCAATTGTGTTGTCAAAATTAACTACATAAGGCTCCATTTCAGGCGAATTAGGAACATATTTGGGTGAGTTAGGAATATATTCAGGCGAGTTAGGAACATATTCACCTGCTTTTTCTTCTTGTGATCCTTGAGGTTCAACTTGAGATTCAGGTTTAACCTCGGATTCAGGCTCTTCTTCAACTAACATAATTGACTTTCTTGTCTTATTCTTAGATTTTACACTAGGCACATTTTTTAGTGTCTTATTTTTCATTTGTCCAGTTTGTCCTGTTCCCTTAACAAATGCGACAACCTTATTTTCCTTATTAAAAGTGTATTCTAAATTTTGTAAGCTATTCTTGCGCTGACGTAAAGAAAATATAAATTTCTCAGGGTCAAATTCCACCATGTTTATCTCATATTTAAGCTCCTGAATTTCCTTTATTCGCGGCATCATCTCATTCTTATAAAATTTTACAGCTTCATCCACAACAAGCTCATCACCAGTTTCAATATATTGCTTTATCATTTGTTTAAATTGTAATACATATTCCTTTCCAAAAATATCAATAGATTTTCTTAGCAGCTCAGCCTTATCCGGATTATCATTAACCAATATATTTTTCTCTATAATACTACCAGCTAAAAAAGAGCTCTCTTTTAGTTCCTTACTAAGCTCTTCAAATGTTTGAATCGCGCCCTCATCCTGAACATAACCAAACATCATATTGTATTTTTCCTTAATAATGGCACTCTTAAGACGGTCAATATCTTCAACAAATCTATTAATTTCAGTTTCATAAGTAAAATTTGTTCCGTAATGAATATTTATATTTAACGGACATGGCTCAGATACATCACCGCATTTTGCTACATATTTTCTGTAAAAATCACTACTTCGGGTGATAGAAAAAATAGTCCCTACATTTCGTTTACAATTAATACATTCGGCTTTAGGCAATTTAGCAAATTCAGCCTTCTTTTCTCTTTTACTTAAATTATCAGCCTTCAATATTGGATTAAGATATTTCTCTTTAAAAGATGTTTCATACTTATCCTTCATTTTATAAAACTCATTAACGGCTTCCTCTGTTTTAATTTTATCAGCACCTGCTTTTTCTGCCATTATATCTGTCATTATAATTTATTATATAATTTATAACTATATATAAATTTTATAAAACATTTTCTAGTTGTTTAACGGCTTAATTGTTTATTTAATTCTTCTAATTCATTTTCCCAATGCGGCAATCCTGTTATAAGCTCTTGTTGTGCTCTTAATTTTGCCTGTTGATAATTTCGTATTTTTGATAATATATAACGCTTCTTTTCTTCCTCTTTTTCTTGACGCTCAGCTGGTGTTAGTTTTCCCTTATATTTATACAATAATAATATCCCTAAAACTACAAAAAAACCTACAAGCATTCCTACATTAAACAGCATATTATGGTGCTTCTCTTTAAACTGGTGACACTGTTTTAGCGTCTCATTTAAAAAATATTTAACACCTGGTTCTGTCAATCTTGGTTTAGCATGTTCATCATAAAAACTCATTATAATTTATATTATTTGCCTTTAAAAAACAAAAAAAAATTATACCAATTATCTATATATGGATATATATTTACAATCAATAACCTTTTTTATTATGTTGACAGTCCTTTATTTTGTAGTGTTAAAGCCTAAACTAACAATTGATCAGCTGCCTGATTTTGATGTAGCAACTGGTCAGATAAAAATGGATTGTTTTAATGACTATAAAAGTTCCATTTTGCCTAAATTAGCGCTTTATCTTTTATCTGTTTGTCTTATTCAGTTCATCTTAAATACCGCATATTTAAATGGCAAATGTGGCGGCACATCTAAGGATAATATTGGTACTGCTGCGATATACACATTTTTGCCTTGGACATTCATTTTTGGCACCATGTTGGCTGTGTTAGTTATTTTTCCTGGGTTTAAAAGTGCGTTTTCTGATGTAGTTGGATATTTTGCGATTTCAGGTGGTGCTAAAGATATTTTTGATGAAATTATGAATACTGATTTACAAAAGGAGGTTGATGAGGCAAAAGCAAGAGGTCAACCTACTGATAATTTAGAAAAAGCAGTTACTGCTTTAACAGCTATGGTTGATAATAATAAGTCTATATTAATTAACAAAATGACTCCTGATAATTTTGCGGATTTCTGGAACACAATGACACCATTAATGAAGCCAGATGTTACAACTAGTGAAGAAAAAACAAAATATTATAAGAGTGAATTGTTATCACTTGTTGTGCTAAAGGATAATATTGGTGAAGCATTTTGGTATGTTTACACGGCATTATTAATTGCTTCTATTGTTTACTATAATTTAGCAAATGTTGGATGTAAAAAAAGTGTAGCTCAAATTAAGTCTGATTATAATAAATATGTTGATCAACAGGAAGCAATTGATCAGAAGGCGGCTTTAAATAATGCTGTTCAGGTTTCTTTAAATTAAAATTAAAGATGTAAATCTATCCTGCTAATACATCATTAAGTTTTTCTACTTTAGTTATCCAATCTAGAGGGGTTGTTAATATTCCGCATTGATTTAGCTCTCCTCTTTCTTTACATTCTACATTATTAGTTATAATGCTTTTTTCTATATGATTAGTAACAATTTCTATGAAATTGGCTGTAAATAGCACTTCAGTGGTTTCAAATGTATTATTTGTTTCAGTTGTATTATCTGATTTAGATGTATGATTTTGAATTACTGGAATTTTACCGTAGAATAAATAGCGCTGTCCAGCTACCAAATTATCAAAATTATTTTCAGTTGCGTTTACCATTGCGTTTCTCATTGTATTTGTATTTGCCTTTGTATATGTCATTCTATTCACTTATATATTAAAATTCAATTTTTTCATTATATCTTTTAAAGATATAAATCTATTTCCAGCAATACATCTGATGGTATTATTATTTTTTTTGTTAAAATATCAGGAAGAGTTTGTATTTTTGTTATTTTATCTAATTGTGTAGCTAATATTTTACAATTATGTAATTCTGAGCATGCGCTACAATCTGTATTATTGAGATAAATTGTATTACAATAAATTAGGTCAAAATTAGCTCTAAATGTTAGTTCATCACCGTTATTTGTTTTATAATAAAATAAACAACGCTGCCCTGATACCATTTTGGTAGAAAAAATAGTTACACTATATTTGTCGTCACAATCCATTCTTTTATTTTTATTCTTTATATCTATTTATTTCTTTATTATTTTTATTTATATGTTTACACCATATTTCTTATAAACTGTATAATAAATCTGTAATTAGTTTAATATTTTCCAACAAATTACCCTCACTGTAATGAAAATATTTTCCACCCTTTTCTATCCATTTATCTTTTATAACATCTCGGTCATCTATTAAAATATCGCCTACATTACAGTAATCTGATTTATTCTGTGTATTACAAGTTATAACTTTAATATGCGCACCTAATTCTCTGGCACACCAATTACGTTTATCTTCTTCTGTCCAACCGCCTTTAGGACATCCCGTTAAAATAACTGGATTATAAATCTTAATCGCGTCCCATAATGCTTTACCTTCAGGCATCCAAGGCAAATTGGCATAGAAATTTGGAGTTTTACGTATTTTTGCCCACATATAGTTTCTATTTAAATCTTTTGGATACTTTTTTGTTATAGCTTTGACACCTTCGTCAAAGTCTGCTAAAACTCCATCAAGATCGCAATATAATACATTTTCTTTTACAATTAACTCCATTATATTTTCTTTTAATTATTTTTTAAAAGAAAATATTTATATTCAATTTTTAGTTTTATTTTAGTTTTAGTTTTTTAATTAAAGCGGAATAAACATTCTTAGATAAAACTTATACGCGGATATGCTAAATAATACAATACAAATAGATATGATAAGATTCCTAAAATGATTGCCAGAAGCCAAACAGGAAGGATTGTTTTGTTTTTGTAGCCAACACCAAACTGACGGATACTTCCATCATCCTTATAAAAACACGCTGGTTTCATCATATGAACAAACCCAAATATGATTATAAAAATAAATATGGCTACTAAAGTTACATTTTCTCTTATAAATGATTTTAACATCTCTAATTTAATCTAATATATTTATTTTATTTATTTGTTTTTATTGCTTTCTACTTTTTCTACTTTTTCTACTTTTTCTACTTTTTCTACTTTTTCTTTGGCGTCTTGAACCACCATTAAAGGCATATTTGTCATTTTCGGAATAATTTCTATTTCTCGGTTGAATAAGATTCTGTGTTAGACTATTTACTTGTCCAGTACCATATTTATTACCAGCTTCAGCGGCTCCAGCTTCAGCGGCTTTAGCTTCATTATTATTTGTGCTTGGTATATCAGGAGCAAATACAAATATCCAGGACAATGCCCCAACTACAAATGCTAACCCACCACCAATAAGATAGAACCCATAATTTGTTTTTCCCATTTATATTTATATAATTGTTAAATATAAAAATATAATTTATAAGTATTTGATTATTTTACTTTGTGTAAGGCTCACAATTACCTGTTTTTTTATTTCTACGAGTGCCTTTGGGGCATCTAGGTTTCTTAACTTTTGTTTTAGACTTAGATGAGTCGGAAGATGACTTAGATTTAGATTTAGATTTAGACTTAGATTTAGATTTAGATTCAGACTTAGATTTTGATTTAGATTTAGATTTAGATTCAGATTTAGATTCTGCTAATATAACAGGACTTTCAGCTTTCTCCTTAGGAGCCGGTCGCATCATTAATGCCGTTATTTCTGGTTCATAACGTTCATAAACAGTATTTTTATAATGTAATATTGGCAGTTTTTTTATTTCATATTTTTTATCTCTCTGAATAATTTCTAACCAATTATCACCATTTTCATCTAATGGATTCTTAATAATATCAATATGTTTATATTTGGTTTCATTAAAGTGATAAATATAAATATCATTTGGTGTTAGTCCATAGTTCTGTAATTTATATGGTTTGGTATGATAATGTGATAAATTATATTGGACCGGTAAGTTATAATATACATTATTTACATATTCAAATAAGGTCTCATTTGGATACTTACACTGATGACGAACTACATCTACTATTTTTGATTTATATGTCTCAAATAATTTGCGGCTTGGATTAATTAACATAACACCGCCATTAAGTCGTCCCATATCTTTACATTTTGCTAAAACCTCACTGTGGTTATTTCTAATTTCATCATTGTATTTTAATCTTCTGTCGCCAATATAATATGTTAGTGCAGCTGGTGTGCGAAGACTAAAAATTGGCTCAATATTTTTCATTATTACCATATCTGATTCAATAATACAAACTGTATCATATTGTTCCAATGTGTATGCGAAAATAAAATTACAAGTACGTAATGTATTGAAGTTTGTATATTCACTTTTAAATGTAACATCATATGTAATACCTTTATCATCATATGGGACTACTTCTGTAACAAGTGGTCTAACTAAGTCTACAAAATATGATGGTGTATCATTTGATGAGTATAAATATATAATATCGTGTGTTGTGTATTGTCGCAACATTTTGAAAAAATAGAGTTCTAATTCTAAATAAACTGGGTTGCTGCCAAAATGGATTGTAGCAAACGCACATTTTTTTACAGCAGGAGGTTTTTCTGGTTGTTTAATTGGTGGTTTAAAATGAGCTCTAGCTGATGAAGTAACAACTGGTATTGATGGTCCTACATTATATGGTTTTCTTTCATCCTTTCTTTCGTATCTTGGTTCGTCCCTTCTTGAATCGTATCTTGGTTCATCCCTTCTTTGATAATTATTTCTTGAATCATCTCTTCTGTCATAATCCCTTCTTGAATCATCTCTTCTTTGATAATCATCTCTTCTGTCATAATCCCTTCTTGAATCATATCTTGGTTCATCCCTTCTATCGTCCCTTCTATCGTCCCTTCTATCGTCCCTTCTATCGTCTCTTCTATCATCCCTTCTATCGTCCCTTCTATCGTCCCTTCTATCGTCCCTTCTATCGTCCCTTCTATCGTCCCTTCTAGAATTATTCATATTACTACTATAATATCGTCGTGTATCCCATTGTTCACTCATTATTACTATATATATATTATAATGAGTAAAAAATATTCTTAATTTTTGTTAATAACTTAATTATAGTCATTATCATAATCATGATCTCGTTCATCTCCAAACGGATCTCCATCATTATTATCTTCATTAATATCTGCCATCATAATCTCATCTCTATTTACAAAATCTTCAGTATCCATTTCATCTAACGCATCTTCAAAAAACATCTCCATATTACGGTCAGTAACATTCGCATTTTTACTTCTAACTGATTTTTCTATTGCCGCAATCTTTTCTGTCATTTGCTTTTCTTGGTCGTAATTTTCTGGATCATATTCTTTAATACCTTTTGTTAATCCTTTACTCCAAACGCCCAACTTATTAATCTTCAAAATAGTATCTACAGCTCTTTCTTCTTCAGTTAAATTCTGTAAACGATCAGTGAAAGTATATTTCTCGTTCTCTTTTAATTTGAATACACGATCCATTACAGTATCATATGACATATCAATTGTATCTTTTGAATTCATCATCATTGTAATATAAGCAACTAACAATTTGGCAACAGTCTCTTGTAATTTTACCACATCACCCTCAATAAATTGCTGTTCACTCTCACTAAAGCGCAACTGTTGCTCTATTAAAAAGTCCGCACTATAAATAGTGTCAGTTTCACTTTCTGGTGTAATTAACATTCTACTAACCATCTTGGGGTCTTTTGTTAGATTAATGTATTCTACAAATACTTGTAACATATAATACTCAAACAACAAGGTTGCTGTTCTCTTGTCAAATACAGAATATGTTTCTAATGGTCCTTGACTTGCGGCTTCACCAGTTCTATCAATTTGAATATTTGTTAGTGCCGGTGTTGTTTCCGAAAGTAAAACAAGATTTCTACATCTGCTTTGTATTTCATATAAAATATTAGTTATTGTTTTATTACCGTAAAATTTCTTTAATGGCTCATAATAGTCTTCAACAATATTTTTCAAATCCATTGCGTGCTGTTGCGATAATCCCCAGTATGTAGGACACTCAATGGTCTGTGTCTGTTTATTTAATATCATTGTTGGTATTATACCAGTCAAAAGTGAAATAAATGTTTTATAGAAATTAATATAGTTATACATCGCATCATCAGAAATTTTAATATGCTTATTTCGTGGCTTCAAATCGGAGTCCCAAGCTGTCAAATCCTTGAGAAAACTAGTAATTCGGCGCAATTCACCAGCACCTACCTTTGCTTTGCGCTTAATAAAATCTACTATATCTTTACGCATCATATCATTTGCGTGAGACAAGTAATTCTTCATTTGGCGCATTTCTTCAGTATCCTCTTGAAGTGAAATATCATATGTATCTAACAATGTTTCTAGTTTTTGCCTGAATCCGCGACTTACTATATTATCGTCTTCATTATCCATAGTTAATAATTGTTTTCTTAGACTATCGGAATATGAATATGGATTATCAACTAATGAAATACGAATAATGTTGTTTCTACTAACTATCTGAAATAGTTTTAAGAATGATTCTTTATTAAAATTTCGTCCGTCGCGTTTCAACTTCGCAATCTTTTCCTGTAGTGTATCATTCTTAGTAAGATAATCCGGTTTATCAATACAAATTGTTGCTAAATCAGGATCAATTGGCACTGTTGACTGGAATCTACATAAGTCAATAAATGCTCTGTAAATAGTTTCCTCACTAAAATTCTCAGGAATTTCAGGAAATATGCGTTTTGTATCTACTGTGCTCAACATTATTGAGCCTTGTGTTAGTATCTTAATATCTTGTAATACAGCAGATAGTTCCTTTACTACATTATTATAAATACCAATATTTGCGTTATCATTAACAAAATACTCCAATGTTGTTTTATTCGCATTTTCCTTCTCATTACAACACGCATTATCCATAAATGGATTAACAGATGAACGCAGTAATAAATCCTTCTTCTCTACAATCTTCTGTATTTCTTCTTGCATCGCCAATGAAAAAGCAATAATTTTTGATTCTATAACTAACAACTTTTCTAATTGTTTATTGCTACCTAATTTGATTTCGCGCTCAAACTCCTCTGTGAACCCATCTGTCACATTTTGAAGCCCTTTAATATGAAATCGCTGTAAAGGTGGCAAAAATGTTGTCCACTTAGATAAATCGTGCTCGTCAGGAATATCTTTCTCGGGATTTGTTAGTAGGTATTCAACTTTTTCTCTAATTTTCTGTTCTACTTCAGGATATGGTAATAAATAACGCACTGTAAATATCTTAATTGTGTCGGCCAATTTCTCCTCTTTAACTCGGGCCAAAGCATCCCAAGGCATCACCTTAGACTTCATTTTGAACGCAACGCACGCCAAATAATTAAGACCACTATCATCACCTTCACCCTCTATAGGAAACCCACTAAATGATCTAACACAACCGGGAAATGTCTTTCTTGTCTTTAGTGATGGGATGTTAGTTTGAACCCCAATTAAAAACATACCAAGTGTTAAGAAAAGTAGTGTTGAACTATATACAGCGCCATATTCGGGTATTTTCTTACCCTCTTTTGCTGCTTTCTTCTCCTTTTCTCTATAAGCAGATTCCTTATAAATAACCTTTGAGTCATTCATTAAATCAGTCACTACTTTTATTATAAATGAACTAGAGTTGTCTATGTTTATACCCATATTGGCGGCTAATCCATTAATTACATTGGAAATTAGCTGACCCTCTGGCGACAATTTAATCTTATTTGCCATATTAGCATTAGCACCAATTGATGGTTTTGAAATAGCTTGACTTGATTCTTCTTCTTCCATAACTTCACGACTCTTTACTTTGAAACCATCTTTGTAGCCTTCATCTACATCTGAATCAATGTAGCAAATAATTTCGCCACTATTTACATCTGTCCAAGCATCGCCATTGCTTCCAATCTTGCCAATTTCTTTAATAAGTTCATTTAATACTGTATGATAATTGTCAGGATCTGTTACAAATACCTTAGCAAGCTTGTAGCGGAATAATGGCAACAATTTGACATTTGTCTCTTTACAATATAGCCACCACTCGTTTTCCATTTCGCCATCATTAATATTAGGAACCTTACTATTACCCGCTCTACAAAATTTTAAAGCAAACTGTATTATATCGTTCTGTTTTTTGACAAAATCATTTTGGCTCATAATTAAATCACGTAACTTAGCATAAGGCGACACAATTTGAGCATTTACTTCTTCTAAAACGGTTAGACCAATTTCATATTTCTGCTTATTATATTGTAAAAATGCGCGCTCTTTAATATCTTGAATACGATTATATATTTGATCATAATACTTGGCTTTGGCTTGTATTTTAGAATCAAACTCTTCTTTAGAAATCTGATAATTCTTATCAAACTGGTCTAATATTTCTTTTAACGCATTAGAAACCATTGTTTCACGCGCAACTTCAACTGATTGACATGTTTCATCAGTCTTGTTAGTTTTAAATAAACAATCTGTCTGAATATTACACAAAATATCTTCATCCTTAATAAACCACTCTGGATTAACATCAGGTACTAAGACCCATTGATTATCCTTTCGTATATAATACTCTAGACCAGTTGGCTCATTTGCTGCGGTGTCAGATTTTGCCAATATAGCATAGTGACCATCTCTTACACGCTTAGCTCTATTTACAAGTGTATCTGCCATATATGAAGCTGTTTCAAGATTTTTCTTATATTTTTTTTGTAACTGCTCAGTTAAATATAATGTTAGTTCTTCTGCTGTTAGTGTGTCTCTTTCCTTTTTATAATCAACATCAATAATATCATAATTAGTTGTATCAAAATCTTTATCAAAGTAAATTATTTGACCATTGTCAATATCTAAACGATCCTTTGAATAGTATTTTTTCGCAATTATATATGATGTACAAGTATCTTCAGACATATTTTTATCTATACGCGCTTTTATAGTATCTTTATCTGCTTCAAAAATAGTCTTCAACTCTGATGGATACATAAGTTGTAAGTTACTAAATGCGACTCCAATATTAAAAACATTACCAAAATCGTCCAATTTAACTTTCTTTAAAAACTCAGATGTTGTCATTGTGAGAGCCTTTACAGGGTCTTTTAATCCATATGTGTCATAAACAATATCATTTATTTCAGGATTATTATTTAACAAGCTGAATAAAGGATTCTTATATGGTGTCTTTATATTCATATTTTTAATCGCAGCAAATGCTCTACTGTATTCTACAAAGTTACTATTATATTCCTTGATTTTTGTTTGGATAAATTTGTTAAATTCAATATATTGCATAAAAGTTAGATCATTAGAGTAAATTAAAAATGGCTCCAAATAATTAATTAAATCAACCATAGACAATCTGCCTTTGATATATTTTTTTACCAAGTTGAATAAGACCCGAGTCTTTGGTATAATAATTTTTAAAAACTCATTGTAAACATCGGTGTCAGATAATCCATAAGGTCTGTCGTTTTCAGAAAAGTCTAAGATATAATTTTTAATGCTATCTACAAAATTATCATCTTCATATTGTATCATATCATCTAGACTATTTACATCAATATTGGATATAGCAGTCTTTTGTTTTAAGAGTTGCCAATAATTAATAAAATGAAGATTTAAATTAGACTTAACTAACAAATTAGAACCAGGCAAATTAATTTGTGAAAAACGCACAGTAGGTTCAGGCAATGTTAGAACTGATTTGATTTTAATTGTATCATTTGGTGTTAGTTTAACACGATGAGCAATCATTTTGCTACCCTTTAAATTGGTCGCATCTAATCTATCAAGACCAAGACAATATCTTTGTAAGACAAATTTTCTAGTTGCTTCACTATCGTTTGCTACAACAGTTGAATATAAGTCGCCTAAGTTATCAATAATTGCGTTAATATTACTATTAATATTGCCTGTTACAATTTCACCTTGAATTGGCTCTGCTAAACTGTCATTCAAAAATGGTGTTAAAAATGGATTAACTGAATTATATAATTCAGCATATTTATTCTGACCTTCACTAACAACATTGGCTCTGTAATTTTTGAACAAAGTGCTTAGTTCATTAAGATCTTTATCCATATCAATATACTGTATATCATTAATATCTTCACTCATACTCTTTTCATCCTTTGGATAAACCTTCTTTATATTCTTAGCAACTAACAAAATCCAGTATAAAGTATTCTGGAATTTTGATAAATATTCGGCTAATGGTCTGTCATCGGCAGTTTTCTTAATGAGTCCAACAATATTATTATTTACATCAAATGTAGATGATTGGTTTCGTAATTCAATAAAACGTGTAATCATTACGTGAATATTATTTAAAACATTAGGTGTTCTTTTGGTATTTGGAATTGTTGACACCATTTCTTCTAACAAATCATTGGTTTGGGTCTCAATATTAAATCTATATTTATCTTTATCAATATTAACATATTCTTGGACTTTAACGGCATCTCCAAGAAAGAATTGGTCGCCTTCAATAATAAATTGTTTAACCTTCTCCTTGATTGTGTTTTTGGGAATAGTCTTTATTACTTCTCCTACTTCTATATTCATTTGTCCTTCTTCTCCTTCTTGTTCTCCTTCTTCTATATTCATTTGCGCTTCTACTTCTACTTTTGGTTGTGCTTCTGTCGGTGCCGGTCTAAGTTCAAATGTCTCTATTGGCAACCTTTCAGGAATACCTTGATACTCAAAATTAATATAAATTGTATCTTCATCAGTTGTTCGCAATTCAATCATATCCTCTTCTAAATTTGTAATTTCACCTGTTATCACTGCTGGATATTCGCCTCCAAAATATATATTTACCCATTTACCAGGTAAAAGACCATTTTGTCTAGCAAATCCTTTATCTGAATTACGACTTAATATTTTAATTTCTTGGATAGTACCTTCACCAATAACACCTTGTGCTCCAATATTAAGTTGTGTTTTTTCAAAAGACTTGATATTTACTAGTTTAATTTTTGTAGGATCAATATATTCAATAATAAATGTATTATCATTTAAAATTTCATTAGTGGGGTCTATAATATAGATAATATCACCCAATTCAAGTGTAACAGATTCTGCTGGTTCTTCTTCTACTTCTTCTACTACTTTTACTTCACCTTCGTTTTCATTTGATTCACCTTCGCCTCCTTTTGCTTCTACCGGATTTTCTAGTTCTGTTATTTCTTTATTAACTTCTTGATTAGGATTAGGATTAGGATTAGGATTAGGATTATTAAACCCTTCTTCATTTTCATTTTCACCAACACCAGGAACTATTGATTTAACGTCACTTACTAACCCACTAGTAGCATCTTTGGCTTGGTCTACTAAATTATTTGTTACTTCTCTTGTCTTATCAATAAATGATGATAATCCTTCTTCTATTTGGTCATTTAAGGATTTTTCTTTATCAGATGATTGTGACATTATCTTATATTTATAATAGAAATTTTTATCTTTAATAATATTGTAAATAAAATTATTATATTATTGAAGATAAGAATTTTATTATAATGAAGTGGTTTAAAGACAAACTATTATTATACTATAAATAGAAACAAATGTTCATTTACAAGCTAACAAACAATACCGAATTTGTCAATATATTAACTAATAATGAGGTCAGTGCTGATTCTAGCAGGTCCAATATTCTTAGCGTAATTCCTTATTCTACTAAACTAAATCAACGTTACAAAATTATTAGATATAATAAGCCACTATTGTCTAAAGATTTAATACCTAGTTATGGCCTTTTTCGTTCTGTAATTGTCAATTCGCTAAACAATGTTGTCTGCTTTTCGCCTTCAAAGTCATTACCTACTGAGAAATTTATGGAGATGTATCAGTTGCCGGATGTGTCTAGTTCTGAGTCTAAGAAAAATATTGTCGCACAACAATTTGTAGAGGGGACTATGATAAATGTATTTTATGATCCTGCCGCATCTAGCTGGCAAATTGCGACCAGAAGTACCATTGGTGGAAATATGACTTTTTTCAAGGGACCTGGTTCTAAAACCTTTAACCAGATGTTCCAGGATGCTTGTGTAGAGAACAATTTAAATATCCAAACACTAAATCCTATGTTTTGCTACAGTTTTATCCTACAGCATCCTTGTAACCGAATTGTGTTGCCATTTTCTAAGCCTCAACTCTATTTAGTTGAAGTCTATAGTATTGTTCACGATATTGATGGCTCTATTAATGTGTGTCCTCAGGATATGTCGGTTGTAAAGCAATGTGGGCTATGGAATATAACAGGTGTCCGTTTTCCTGAGATTTATGAATTCTCATCTTATTCCGAGCTAATTAATAAATTTGCTAGTCCTAATACTCCCTACAATATTATGGGTGTTGTTATTAAAAACAAATTAACAAATGAGAGATGTAAGGTAAGAAATCCTATTTATGAGGAAGTCCGTCAATTGCGTGGTAATCAGTCTAAACTTCAGTATCAGTATTTATGTTTAAGAAAGGATGGCAAGATTCCTGAATTCATTAAGTTTTATCCTGAGACAAAGCCTGAGTTATCTAAGTTTAGAGACCAACTTCATATGTTTACTAATACACTTCATCAGAATTATGTCTCATGTTATGTGAAAAAAGAGAAGCCTTTGAATGAGTTTTCTGAGCAATATAGAACACATATGTTTAAGTTACATGAACATTATTTGACAAACTTGCGGGAATCAAAGGGTTCTGTGACAAATACTGTAGTTATTAATTATGTAAATAATTTGGCACCAAGTCTTCTTATGTATAGTTTAAATCATAATTTTAGAAAGCGTAATGTTGATACTATTAAAGCAGATAATGATGTTTCAAGAGCGTAAGTTATTTATATTATGTTACAAATATTTAAAAACATTTCATATTAATAAGATATAGTATGTTATATCCCGAGTTTCATCATATTGGATTTAAAATAATTTCCACATATTTTATGTTTATTACTATTAAACAAAATGAACAAAAAAATCAAGAATTACACAAAATTAAACTTGCGTTAGAAAAATGTAATAAAAATTTATAAAAATAATATAAATATATCTTGTTATTTATATTATTATGTCTAAAATTAAGAGTTATACATATTACATTGAATATAAAGATGGATCTGATGATACAATGAATTATTTTAAGTTGAAATCAGAAATTGATAATATTTTTGATACTATTAGTAAAATTGTCAAGCAATATAGGTTACATAATAATAGTAAAAAAGTGTATAATATGACACTATATACAGATGAATATACTATTCAAGCAAAAGACTATATTAGACATTATTCAGAATTACCTGAATATGCGTATGGTGCTGATCTAATTGATGATTTTGATATTGAACTAATTAATATGTTCAACTAATTTTTTCATTTTATTTCTATTTCTATATATAAATAAACTATATAGTAAGCTTTACAAATCCAATAATATAAACATTTCTCTCAAAAGTCCCATAGTGGCAAGCCAGATATCATATCCGTCATTTCCAGTATATGCTTCCCTAACCGAAAAGCGTTCTGCTCCACTAAATACAGTATTTACATAATCCTCTACGTGCATTTCAGGACACTTATTGTCGTCTTTATAATCAGCAAAGACACCGTTGGTCGCAAATTCGTCAAGAATATATTGAAACAAAACGTCTTTCAAGTTGTTAATTCTCTTTTTATCAAGCACGTTTGCTTTCAAAAAGTTGTGAATAATTGAGATACATGCTTGCTGATTGGAAATAAATCCAGTACGATCGGCTTTTCTATCACAAGCAGAATTTGCGACAATTATTTTTACGCATTGGTCAAAGAGTTCAAAGTTGTTTTCCATTCTATATGTAATTATGTTGCTATGTTTTTATATAATTTAAATTTATATATTTTAAATATTTCAATTTTTTTAGTTGATGGAAATATAATTAAATTACTTATTTTACATTTTTACTTTTTTATATTTTCCTTATTGTATACAACTACATATTTAATTTTATTATCAGCAATTACTGGATATATGCGAGTTTGATCCTTAGCAACACCAGAATATATATCATCCATTGCCTTAGTCTTTTCATAACTTACAACACATCTTTTTTTCTCATTTCTATATTTAATGAATACATTTTCTAAGTCATGAACGTGTTTATTTGACTTATATTTAGTAATACCATCTTCTTTATAAAGACCATATGTACCACTTTTATTAATTTTTAAATTATCATTACACCATTGTTTAGCATCTTTATCAGTGTCAAATATAGTTTCAGAAATTGTATTATTGTTTACATTATCTTCAGTAGGTGTGCTTAATATAATACTAGAGTCAATATAGGTTTTCTTACCTTTTGTTCCATATTTACTTCGCTTAGTAGTATTGCTATTCCAATTACTATTCTTTATACCTTCATCTGAAAAGTTAGATATAAATAATTTTTCATATCTTTCAACTGATTCAATATTTGTATAACAAATAATATCATGGCGTCCATATCCAGTAATTCTGCCTAATAGACCTTGAATAATAAATGTATCATTTATATTTTTAGCCATTCTTTCATAAACTACACCAATATGCTCTTTAATAATAGTATCAGCACATTTTAATTTTTCTTTAATTAAAATTAATTCGTGTTTTTTTGATTTAGGAGGTGATCTTAGTAGATCATTTAACTGTCCATTTTCTATTGAGCCATCTTGAATATACTCATGTATATTATTAAAATCAAACTTATTATATAATTTATTCTTATGTAGATATTTTTCAGCATTATTAAGAAGATTTTCTTTTACATAATCATAATTACGTCCACTAGCTCTAAGTATGTGATACTTAGGAGTTTTAAATGACAGAGCATCTGTATATATTTCATTTATATTTGTGTCTACTTCATTTTCTACTTCTTCACTTATCCATTCACCATTTGACTTTCGTCCACAAATATCCTTAGATTGTTTTAATATACCTGGCCTTACTAACATTTCTTTGGTTCCATAATATCCTAAACCTGCTTCCATTATATGAACGTGATAATTCTCTTTTGGCCACTGTTTCTTCTTTAAAGCTAATATTAAACCATCTGGTGTTGCTGAGTATTGAACAATTTTAATATCATTTTCAAACATTTTATCTATATTCCAATTTAGACCATCTGGACTCATTAATTTATGCATTGTCTGGTCTTTTAATGCGGCACATTGCGCTTCATCAATAAGTACTAACACATTTTTCTTTCCTTCAATTTCATCCTTAAAACGTCCCATTAATTCAGGTAAATGGAATATACGCTTCTCCAAATCTTCGGTTGCTCTATCTTTCATCTGTTTTAACCAGTCTCTAGATGATAATGTTGAGATAATAAATATGTTTTCAACTGGTATCTGAAAATGTTCAATATATTGCGCAATAAATTCTAACATACAACCAGTTTTTCCTGTTTGTGTTCTGGCTATAATTAATTGAATTACTTTTTGTTTATTTGAAAATGTTTGACATATAGCCTTTGCTGTATCTTTTTGATTTTTATATACGGGTTGGTCATATAATTTTAATTCCCAGTTATCCTTAAAATGGCGACTTTTTATTTTTATTTTTATTTCAAGTCTTGGTTCCTTTGAATAATCGGGAACTTGTCTTTCAGTAAATTTTTCAGGAATATCTGGTGTTGGAATTATATCTGAGTTTTCTGTCATAATTGAACATTCATCATCTGGAACATAATTAGATATATTGCCACCACCTAATAATTCTGATGAAATAATTGTATTTTGTTTTTCTTCTAAAGAAGAATCTAAACTAATATCTGAAATGCTATTATCATCCTCTATTTCTAAATTTAAAAAACGAATAGATTTTCTACTATTTCTTACCTTCTGTTTTATTTCTTTACCTACTTTATTTATTATTTTTTCTTTTCTTTTTGGTGATTTAATTCTAGATGAAATTGGAACAGGATATTCAATTGGTTCACTCTGGTGTGTTTGTGGTTTTAGAATATCTGATATTTTTCTTTTGGGTTTAGGATTATTATCTACATCTATAACAGGTATTTCTAATGGTATTTGCTGTAGTTCTTCTACAACAAGCTCAAAATTCTTATTTTTAGGTTTAGTAATACTACCTCCTATTTTTTGAGATGGTTTCATTTTTTTATTATTTCCAAAGAATTCTTTAATATCCATTTTTATTTTTAACATTGAATATATAGTTTTTTTATAATTCAATTTTTTATAAAATAATTTATTTGTATATTATTTATAAAAAACTTAAAGAAAAATTAACGGATGTAAATATATAGATCTATACTTAATGAATTTTGATTCATTCAAAGAAAATGTTAAGCAAATGTTGGCTAATTTTAAGGCCGACAAAAATTATAATAAATTATATGAATTTATTGAAAATTATAGCGTTTCAACACAGTCAAAATATAATAACTTGAATTTAAAACTAGAAAACAAATTATTAATGGAAAATGTTGTTAGTTTATTAGATACAGATACTCAAAAAATGTTATTTCAAATAGATGAATTTAAACACTACTATGAATTGGGGGATTTATATAGTTTATGGAAAATAATATATATAAAACTTGAAGAACCAATATTAATAATAGGAGCGGGTGTTTCAGGTCTTACTATTGCTTCTGAACTAGATAATAATTTTTTAATATTAGAAGCACGTGACCGAATTGGTGGCCGTGTATATACAAATGATAAAAATATGGATATGGGCGCGGCTTGGATACACGGATGCGAAAATAATCCGTTAAATAAGTTTATTGATTACAATAATATGATACCTGTTGCCAAATGTAATCCATGGATGCACTCAGAAAATATAGATATTAAGTATTTATCTTCAAGTGGTATTTTATCTGAAGAATATCGCCAACAAATAGCAACAAAGTGGAATCAAATAGCTACACAAATTGGTCTTAAGAAAAATATGACTATTTATGAGGCATTTTTAGATTTAAAATTAGAAGGTTTTAATTTTGATGAGACTAAAGTTGGCTACGCTGAGACTAAAGTTGGCTACGCTGAGACTAAAGTTGGCTACGCTGAGACTAAAGTTGGCTACGCTGAGACTAAAGATCCTGACACTATTTCTCAAGAAGACATTTCCAGCTTCTTATATATGATTGAAGTATGGTGTGGAGGAAGTATTAAAAATATATCAACATCATTTTTAAATGAAGATAATTATAAAAACGCACTATTTGGTGACTATGGAGGTAGTCATTATTTATTTAAAACCGGCGCTAAAACTTTGTTAGATAATATTATTAATAATGCCAATTTAAAAAGACAAAATGGATACAATTTGGCTAATAATATTTTATATAATCAAGTTGTTACTAGTATTAATTACAATAAAGATTACTATATAGAAATTAATACAAGAGATGGTTTAAAATATTACTGTAGTAAATTATGTATTACGGTGCCACCTGGACCACTAAAAGATATATGTTTTAGTCCCCCGCTTGATGAATTACATAAGAGAGCATTATCTAAGATTAAGATGGGTTCATATAAAAAGATTCAATTGGAATTTTGTAAAAATGAACTTGGGCAAATATTTGATAACTGTCCAATGATTCTTACATATAATCCATTTATACTATGGAATAATTACCAGTATTCTAAAGGTAAACCCATTTTAGAAGCGATTTGCCCTGCTGAAGCTGGTTGGTCTCTAGCAGGACAATCTGATGAAGAACTTATTGATAATATGTTACATCAAATACAAAATTACTACCCGCACTTACCTGATCCTATAGCTTGACACATATCACGTTGGGAAGAAGATATTTTTAGCCAGGGAGCATATTCATATCACGACATTAATATTACAGATGATGATATTTATAATGTATATAAAAATATTAATAATCAAATATTTTTTGCTGGCGAATATACTGACCCAGTTTATTATGGTTCTTTACATGCGGCATATAATAGTGGTATAAGAGTTTTAGAAGAAATTAAAAATATAAAAAATAATGTTTTTATACGGAATCATTAGACTCATTAGAATCATTATTAGGACTACATTCTGTAGTGCTAGAGTCACTAAAAATATAGTCACATTCATTATTTTTTTCTATTTCATCAATTGTTATTCCTAATGTATCATTATTAGTATTAACGCTATTTTGTAATGGTTCTAGTGACTCTAGTTTTGGTTGTATACGAAGACTGTTTTTTCTTATTCTACCAATTGTTTCTGGTATTAGATTTATATCTGATGTATCTAATATTAGTTCATTATTTTTATCAAGTGTTTTTAGATTCTTACTTAGACCATTTTTATTATATTTAACTAAATTATCTACATCAAATAGTAATCTAGTATTCATATGATAAATAATATCAACCAATTCGTGTCCCACATCAAATCCACTTTGATCTAATGCTTTTCGTGTTGATTTCTTAATTCTGTCTTCTCCATATTCACGAATTCTTTTTGGAACGTTGATCGGTGTTTTTAACAAGTCCAAATACTTGCCTTTATTATTCTTAATAAGAGTTACGGCATCTTGGCGTTCTGAAAGTGGCAATTGAAACTCAGCAACTAACAAAGTGCTAAAATTAATCCATTCTTGTTTAACGCGAATAAATGTTTCTAAATTTTCCTGAACTTGATAAATTTTAATAGCACCAGTAAAAATAGCAATAGAAAATGCCATAAATGTAAAAATATAATTAAATGTTATTATTAATTGACTCTTTGGATCCGCACTAAATCGCGATGCGCTAATTGCGCCAGAAGTTGTTGACATAATAAGTCCAAAAATAACATTCCATCGCATATATTTTTGATACATACTTATAGACATATCAAGAACTTCAATATTATATGCCGCAATACAATTCCATTGGACTAATGTTTTAATATTATCGGTTGTCCATTTTTTATCATTGTAATCTTTGTAATCTTCATAATAATAATCATCATCATTATTGTTAATCATTTTATTTATAATTTAATTATGAATAAAAAATATTTTTTTGAACTTATAAATAATATATTAATTGTAAAACAACTTAAAGAACATTACCGCATTTATTTTCTGCCACCATCAAAAAGCCCCTTAATATGACTTAACTCCTTGAATGACGTCTCAAAAACTGCTGCCAACATTTGTCTTACAGTATCCTTACCAGCAGTCGGCTCTGTAAATCCCATTCTTAGAATACTATGAGTATCATGTGGATGCATCTTTTTAAAACCAACATAAGATAACTTCTTAAAATCTCTATAATATGTATCATATAATTCAAAATTCAACATATTGCCTATTGTGTAATCCTCATTTTCCAAAATAACATCATAACAGTTTTCAATTGTGCTATCTGCCGGTTGTATTTCTAGTTCATCCTTATCTAGTATGCGTTTCAACTCAACAAATTTATCCATTAATATTTGACACGCCTTTACAATTATTTCAGCATTTTCATAGATACCAACAGTCTGTATAATGAAATCAAAACTGTTACGTTTAACATAACGCAAACCTTCAAGTAGCTTCCAATTTGTCGCTTCAAAATCAATAGTTGCTTCAGATTTACCTTCATCAGCCCACTTCTGCTTTCTAATAGCTAATTCCTCCACTATTTTAGCCTCATCTGGAGTACAACCATATGAGCATGTTCCTGTTACATTAAACGCGCCATCTTCCCTTGCGGTTCCGGTAGTTAAGCCACAAGTCAACTTGATTTTCTCACCAGGTAACTCCTCAGACAACTTGGGTCTTAAACGGACAAAATCAATAAAATACTCGCCTTTGCCAGTTGGCGGAACATATGGAGGAAATATCTTGCGTAAATCACCTTCATCTAAATAAGTATCAGTTGTTATATTTTTAATTTTGAAATCTTTAGTAGTAACATACATTATCGTATCTGTCTTATTTTCAACATCAACTTCTAGAACATAATTTTTAATAGGTATTTCCAAATCCTTGATACAAATTGGAATACAACTTAAGCGTTGCTTTAAGATCTCATTATTTTGTCTGGTTGTATTTACCAAGATATTTGCTTTATTTGCTTCATGGGGTGTTGTTTTGAAACACACAATAGGAATATCTGATAATATTGTGCGACGTATAGCATTCGCATAACTAACATCTATACTAGAAATAGTAAATGTTAATATTTCGTCGGATTCTTTTAAATTTTCAATTCTGGCACTCATTGTATTTATATTATATTGTGTTTATTTTTAAATAAGATTAATTCAATTTTATTTTAATTAAACTTTGTTAGTTATTTAGTATTTATTTAGTATTTATAACTAACATAAAATTAATATTAAAAATGAGTTAAAAATAAATATTTAAATAAATATTATAATTTAATGAGCACTATTCTTTATTATAGTAATTACTGTGAACCATCCAAAAAGTTGCTTCAAACTGTATCCAAAACACAGATGGCTAAAGATATTCACTTTATTTGTATTGATAATCGTGTCAAAGACCAAAATGGAAAAATATTTATTGTATTACAAAATGGTCAAAAAATTATTATGCCTGAGAATGTTACTAAGGTGCCTGCGCTGCTTCTATTGAATCAGAATTATAAGGTAGTCTATGGGGATGATATTTATAAGCATTTTAAACCAGTGCAACAAGTTCAGGTCCAGCAAGCCACTAGAAACAATATGGAGCCTACTGCTTTTGGATTTAGTGGTGGTGGACTATTTAGTTGTGGAATTGCGTCAGATAATTACAGCTTTTTAGATCAAAATGACGATGAACTTAGTGTTAAGGGTAATGGAGGGTTAAGGCAAATGCACAATTATGTGGCATTAAATGACTCTATGAATTTAACAATGCACTTGCCTCAAGATGATACTGAATATAAGACAGATAAAATTAAAGATGGTGAAATGAGCATTGAAGCATTACAGCGTAAACGAGAGCAAGAATTAGCTAATATTGGCGGGTATAAATAAAAAATAAAAAATTGATTTAGTTTTTAATTTATTTTTATTGTAAATATAAATAAATTAAAATAAATTAAAATGGCCGAAACAATTTTAAATGAAACTATACCCTACGTAATATTTGAGTTTTCAAAATTTAATGGCTCAAGTATTCAATATGGTTCTACCACTGAAGATAAATTATATGATGTTCTTTCCGATATTTTAAAAGAATGTATATCAGATTATGATTTTAATGTAATGAAAGATTATAGCAAAGATGATGATGAAGAAGATGACGATGAATATGAAAATCAACATTATCAATATACATCATCTAGTATAGTTACTGAATCAGAGCTAACTTGTGATAAATGTTGGTGTCGTGTTGTTGCTAAAAAATATATAACTATTATAGATGATAAGCGATTTTGCGGCGCTTGTAATCCTGTAAACAATATATTAAATAAAAAATTATTTGACAATTTTAAACTATATTTAAAAAAAACTAAGGAAAATTGTGATATAATCTATTTCAAAGATGGTAAGTGGAATGATTTTGTTATTGTTTAGATTATTTACTATCATCATCTTTTAGCATACGACATTTAAAAATATTATCATTTTTTTTATTATTTATAAAATCATAATTTAAATTATAATTTGGATTATATAAAATATTACCCTTACCTAACTCATAATATGGTTTCATATTATATGTAGTAAGTAAATCTCGCACATCAATTTGATAACTACCTTTTTTGTTAGGACATAAAATCCACGGTTTCATACATTGGCAAAAAATATATCTTGGAAGCATTAGTTTATTCTTATTTAATTCATAAAATAATATTTATATTGTTTTTTATGTATATTTATCATTTACAATTTATCATTTATCATTTATCATTTACAATTTATCATTTACAATTTATCATTTACAATTTATACCATTATAAAAAACAAATATAAAGATTTCATTTATATAATAACTAACAAATCATAATAAAATGTCAATAAAAAGTCCTAATATTATTACTATTTTTAATAATCATTTTTCTGAATTTATTGATGATATTAGTAGTATATTTCCGGATAATGTTAAAATAACATCAGCAAAAACAGCATTATCTACTATAAAACGCGCCAATCCTAAAATGATTATTAAAATTTGGATTGAATATATTGCTATTCCTTATAAAACTCCAATTGAAAAAGGTGACATTAGTTTCTTTTTAAATAATGATTATATGAAGGACTTAGGTGACTATAGTCAAAGTGCTATGGAATATATTAATATGCTACGTGATCCAATTAAAAATATGGGTTCATCAAATCAAGCAAAAGCTATGAAATATATTCAGAATTTATCTAAGATTTCTGAACTTTATAAAGTTTAAAATATAAAGATAAATATTATATAAAATAATATAAAACATTATAACAAAATGTGTTTTACATTATTCAGAAGTAGAAGAAAATATTATTACAAGGTCTCTCATTATTCCGATGATAAGTATTACTATATTATGTGTAATAAGTGTTACAAAATGCTACCAAAACACTTACAAAATCAAAATTTCAATCCAGAAAAAGATAAATTTTTATTTAAATTTGATGATGAAAAAATGTTAGTAGATGATTTAATTATAAATAAAGAGTGCCAAGAATGTATCAATTTAAACAATCATAACTTCTATGAAAATATGAATAATGTGCTTGGTATTGGAATCCGAAGATAATATTATGTAACTTCACATTATTAAAGATTTAAATAAATACAGGTGTATCAATATTTTCAAACTTTCCAGAAGAAAATTGTGGAACTTGTTCATACTCAGATTTTTTAAGTAAGTCACGCATATTTTTTACCAAATTTCGCCAAGATATATTAGATTGTTGATTTAAACATCGTAATAAAGACCAAGTCATTGCTCCATTTGACTTACCATTAATAATACTATCATCACTGGTTTGGTAATCGGAACAGCCACTAATTAAAAATACATTACCTTGAGTTTCTAGTTGTTTATCATTTTCACTAAAATTATCATAATTAAGTGTATCCATATACTGATATTTTAAATCTAAAACTGAACCACTAAAACAGCTGTCAAACATAGCAAATAATGTAACATTTTTTTTTAAATTTGTTTGAATAATAGCTTTAAGTTCATCATCAGTAATCATTTTTAAATCAATTGGACAAATTAACTGATCATATCCAGTAGTTTCATCTCCATTATTATCATTTTGATAAGATCCGTGTCCACTATAAGCAAAAAATAATAAATCTCCAGATTTTGAATTTACTAATAAATTTTTAAAAGCAGATAAAATATTATCTCTTGTTGGTTTGACTGGTGTATTATCTGTTAAAATATTAATATTAGTAAATCCTTTGCTCATAATTCGTGTATTAATATCATTAATATCATTAATACAACCATTTAATTTATTTATTGTTCCAATATAATTAATTCCAATTAATAATGCGTTTTTTTTACCATTTATAGTAATTATATTATTTGATGATTTTTGGATATCAGCAATATTTTTATTTAATGTATTTATCAAATAATTAATTTTATTATTATATTGGATAGTTATTAGATTTATAAGATATTTTTTTTTTATATTACTTAATCCTAAACTATTAATATATGAAATATTTTGATTAAACCACTTATTAATATAGGTCAAATTTTTATTATATGTATTTCTAAGTTGACTAATAAATTCATTTTTATATGTCTGATAATTTGTGTTCATTTATAAGAATATAATATATAATAAAATATATAATAAAATATACAAAATTTAAATTATATTTAAAAAGTGAAAAAAAAACACATTTGTTAATATATATATTAACAAATGTCTTAACAAATGTCTTATAATAGTTTTTTACCATTCTTATTTTTACCATTCTTGTTTTTTTGATAGTTCAATATTAACCTTTATATCTATACCAGGTCTATAAAATTCAACAAATTCTTCACTACCATAATCTAAATAAGTTGAATAGTTAGCATTTGATACTTTTTTTTCATAAGAATTATAAAATACTAATGTTGAATACTCTTTATCTTGATCAATAAATACTTCAATAATTTCATCAATATTTTTTTTGAATAAATAGTATTTAAATTTTTCACACTTACTTATATCTTCATCACCCCAAGGTATCATACCTTCTCCAATTAGCTTATATATTCCAGACATTTTTGCTATACTTTCAAGATAATCTTCCACATCAGCATTTTCATCTGGATCATTAAAATTAAGATTATAAATTTTACCAATAATTAGTGTTTGTGCCATTTTGTTTTTATTATGAATATAATTATTATAATATTTTTCAATTTTTTTTTTAATTATTGGAATTTTGAAAAATGAAGAAATTTGATTCCAAAAAGTAAAAAGGGAAATGAATTTTGGACATTTATAAATGTCCATTTTTGGAAAGTCAAAAAAAGTTTTGAAAAACAGTGTTTTTTTCACTTTTTGACCATAAGCATCACAAATTATTTTTGAAGTTTGAAAAAAATGTGATGATAAAATTTTTAAAAAATGACGAAATATTTAGGCATTTTTTTCTTAGCCTAATTTATACTAATGGAGACTAATAAAAATGCCGAAAAAAATGCCAATAATTTTTACTGTGAATATTGTGACTTTAAATGCTCTAAACAAAGTAACTATAGCACACATTTATTAACAGCAAAACATCAACGGCTAACTAATTCGTGCCAAAAAATGCCAAAAAATGCCGACATTTTAGAATGTGTTTGTGGTAAAAATTATAAACACTTGTCTTCTCTTTGTAAACATAAAAAAATTTGTTCTGATGTAAAACAGTATAATAATAATAATAATGAAACACCATTATCACAAGATGATAAAATATGTGATAATCAAAATTTAGTTCAATATTTATTAAAGGAAAATTCAGATTTTAAGAATTTAATTATGGAGCTTGTTAAGAAAGAATATATGAATAATACAAATAATATTAATAATACAACTAACAATGTTAATTCAAATAATTCATTTAATTTAAATGTATTTTTAAATGATACTTGTAAAGGCGCAATGAATATGAGTGAATTTGTCAATACAATTGCGATACAAATGTCTGACTTGGAAAATTTTGCTCATATGGATTATGCTAATGGTGTCTCAAAGATTTTATTAAAGAACCTTAATAACTTAGAGACAAACCAGAGACCTATACACTGCACTGATTTGAAACGCGAAACCGTATATATAAAGGAAAATGATTGCTGGACAAAAGAAACAGATGAAAAACAAAATCTGAAGAAAGCAATAAAGCAAATTGCTTTCAAAAATATCAAGCATATAAATGAATGGGTAAAAGAGAACCCAGGATGCCAAGATCCGCGAACAAAACAAAATGTTAAATATAACAAGATTGTAATGAATTCAATGTCCGGCGGCACAATTGAAGAACAAGAGGATAATATAGAAAAGATTGTTAAAAATGTTACCAAAGCTGTAACTATTGATAAGTATTCATTGAAGTAAAATAAATAATAAAGCTGACTATTATTTATTTTATTTTTATTATTTTGTTAGTTCATCATTATTTTCTAACAGATTTTTTATGTTGTTTTGTTCTTCTTCTAATAGACTTCTTATTTTTACCAGAAGTTTTTCTAACAGATTTCTTATGTTTATAATGTCTATTTTTTGTTTTTAGTTTGCCTCCAATACGTGAATTAGCAAGTGGAACTTGCCCTCCGCCACCTGGCTCTTCCAAAGTATTTGTAACTAATCCAGCATTATTATCAATCTTGTAAGTAAGTGTATTACATTCAATATTAACTACTAACCAAGCTAAAGGATGTCTTGTTGTACGTTCATATTGAAAATCTGTCAATTCACCTTCAAATCTTGGTCTAGCTCTAAATTCTTCTGGAATTTCTGGATTATTAAAATTATAAAAATAATCTGTATTTTGATAGCCTTCATCCTCAGGTCCTGTAGGTCGCCATCTAACTGTATGTGTCCTGTATATAGAATTAAATATAGAAAATTCAATTCTGTCATTACGTAATGTGTCTGAAGCATAAATAATATTGTTTTGATAATCTTTGTATATATCAATTAAAGCAATATTATCAATACTATTATTATTACGTATCATATTTTCTGGTATATTTCCAATATTTAACTGTGAAAATTTATCACAACTATAAGGTGTTCCATAATACATACTTGTTATTCTAAAAGAGGGTTTTCGTTCATTTGTTAGACCAGTATAAGATAAAGCATTATTAATATATCTACCCATATTTGTTTGACAAAAAAATGTTCTTTGTTTAGCTAATTCAGGAGCTAAAGCCAAAATCTTTGCTTTTAATTCGCCTAATGTATTATTAGTTCTTAAATTAAATTCTGTGTCACTATTTAAATATTTTTTCCGAAATGGCTGTCCATTTAGACATACCAATATTCCCATAAATAGAACAGGACCTTGTCCTTGTTGCTCTCGTTCTCGCTCTTCAGCTTGTATTGCTTGAGCTCTTATGCTAGGACGAGCTGCGTCTGCTTGTTGAACTATAGTTGGACCTCTTATCCGTGGTTCTTGTTGTGGCCATTGGTCTCGTGATATTTCAGTTCTACATACAGGGCATCTTGGACCACCTGTTTGTTCCCTTGTTGAGTTTATCCAGTTATCTATACATTTTTTATGAAAAGAATGTCCGCAAACTTGTATGTCCGTCTCTACATTATTAATTTTTTGTTTAGCGGCAACCTTGTTTAATGTTTTTACATTTTCAGTTCCAAGTGGGTCTAAACATATGGGACATTCTGCTTCATCTACTTCTTTATTGCTAGCATCTACTTCTGTATTAACATCTTCTTTTGTTATTTGTTTTTCAGAAGGTCTTTTATTTATATTACTACTACTACTAGTATCCATACTAGTGTCCATACTACTACTGCTACCACTACTGCTACTACTATTATTATTATTATTATTATTATTTGGCAACATTTATATTATATATTTATAAAATTTATATAAATTATAAAAAATATATATTTTTGTTAGTTTGATTTAAATATATATTCAGTAATACAAAATATATAAATGACCGAACAACCAAAGAAAACTGTAGAAGATTTAGAAATTCCCAATGAATTTAATAAAATTATTAACGACTTTATTTCCGATATTGTTACAACATTTCCTGAATATAGTGGATTAATTAAGCGCTGGTGGACACGAACATCTGTTTCTGTAGAAGATGAAACTAATCCTAGAGCAAAAGCAGAAATCGCATTTGTGTTCCGACACTGTGTAAAGGTGCTACCCGAACGATTCTTTGATATTTTATATAAGAACGCGGATATTTTCAAAGAAGATTCAGCAATTAATACTGAGTTCTTACCTGGCATTGTATTTAAGCAATTATGGGCTTGTGATATTAGTGACAATACTAGAGAGACTATTTGGAAATATTTACAGCTTGTGTTATTTTCTGTAATTGGCTCAGTTCATAATAGTGCCGAATTAGGTGATGCGGCAAAACTATTTGAAGCCATTAATGAAGACGAGTTGAAGGATAAATTGGCCGAGACATTAGAAAATATGCAGTCTATGTTTGATACATTTACAGCTAATAATAGTAATAATGAAGCCCAAAATCAAGATACAAATGATAGCACAAATGATAGCACAAATGATAGCACAAATGATAAAGAAGGTATGCCAAATGTTGAAGAGTTACATAAGCACATTCATAAGATGATGGAAGGTAAATTGGGTAAGCTCGCAATGGAGTTAGCAGAAGAAACCGCTTCTGAATTGGACCTAAACATTGATGAGACCAAAGACGCAAAGGATGTTTTTCAGAAGCTATTTAAGAACCCTGGTAAGCTAATGAATATGGTAAAAAACATTGGCGGTAAGATTGAGACCAAAATTAAGTCAGGCGAAATTAAGGAAAGTGAGCTAATGAGTGAAGGTATGGATTTACTTAATCAGATGAAGAATATGCCAGGAATGGGAGATATGTCAAAAGTATTTAGCCAAATGGGTATTCCTGGTTTAGGAAAGAATACAAAGGTAAATATGGGAGCAATGGAAGCACAAATGAAGAAAAGTATGAAGACAGCGCAAATGCGAGAACGAATGAAAGCAAAAGCAGCACAAGCTCCAGCTCAAGGACCTATAGTAGACACGCCTGTAAAACCCGCATTATCTGAAGAGGAACTTATTAAAATCTTTAGCACTGGTGAGAAGGTAGAAAGAACGCCGCGAGGAGCCAAGCCTTTAATAAATACAAATACAACTGAAACAAATGTTAACCAAACTAATATGAAAAAGAAGAAAAGTAAGAAATAATATTTTATAAGAAAAATATATAGTATATATAATGACAACTCCATTTTGGTCAAATGAACCGACAATAATATTTAAGAGTGATTCGGTATTGGAAATGTGGCCTTTACCTTCAATGTCTTTTGAAACAAAATTAAACGCAATTAGTCGCTTAGTTATTATCTTATCTATTCTTGGATTTGTTTTCACAATGAAACCGCAATTTCTTATAATTGGCATTATTACATTGGCAATCATTTTTTCATTTTATCGTTACCGAAAGCAGGTGATTGTAAATAATATGACAGAAGGATTTGTTAGTAATGGTCAGAATCAGATACAAAATAATAAAAAAAATAATAAACATGGCAAGAAAATAACGCCAACAACATTTACTACTAATCCAGTTACATTAGAGACAGTTTTACGCTCAGAGTTTTATCCAACAACCAAGCAGAACCCTTTTGGCAATGTTTTGCTAACTGATATTATGGATGATCCTGATCGCAAAGCTGCGGCGCCTAGTTTCAATCCTGATGTCCACGAGGATATTACTACTGCCGTAAAGAAGCAGACTCAGATGCTTAATCCGGATATTATTAGCACTAATAAGCAACTATATGGCGACCTTAAGGATAATTATGATTTAGATAATGCGATGATGCGATTTTATAGTACAGCCAACACTCGCGTGACCAATGATCAAGGGTCATTTGGAACCTACTTATATGGATCAATGTATTCTGCTAAGGAAGATACACCTGAAGGAGCCATGATGCGAGTGAAGGACAATTATCGTTATATTCTTACGTAAAACAATTAATCTTTTTCTTTCTTCCATTATAAATCCAAATTTCATATTTATAATCTAATTTTTCTACTTAAATATCTTCTATATACAGAAGATATTTATAAACTATCTTAAATTAATTCTGGTTGTTTTGTTAGTATTTTATACGAGAGACATTTAGAAACACAAAAACATTTAAATTAAATTATTATATTTTATTTTTATTGTAGTAATATATAAAAATGGCATACGTTTCAGATTTTACATTTAATACAATGAGCAGAATTGGCAATGACGAGTGCTCCCAAGATATAAACTCAATCCAGAACTCACAAGCGTGCTCTTATTTGCTTCAAAATTACTTCATAGGTGACTGTAATATGTCAAAGGCGAAGCAATTGGCGACAACTCAACCCGGAATTATTTATTCAGGAAGTATGGGTTCTGATATGTGTGGTTCCAATATTGACGACAGTTCTAAGCTCCTTATTGGTAGTATTCAAACTGCTCCCAAGGCCAGAATAGACTTATTTCAACGCCCATTTGCTACTGTCCCTTATTTAGGAAGAGGCGCTGTGGATCCTATTTTAGAGGCCCAAATTCAACAAGGAGAAGCTGTAACTAACAAACGTTCTATTACTAGATTGACTGAGAAGAGTCATCTTAGATACAGAACAACTCCTTTGATTCCTGAGATGCAACAATCTGTCCAGAATCCCGATAACATTATTGAGGCAAATGCTTCACAAGGCTGGATTCGTGGAGGTGTTCCTTCTAGAGAACTAACTAGAGACAGAGATATGTATTCTAAACAATAGATTAGATAAAACTGGTATAAAACTATTTAAAGCTTTTAAATTAATACTATAAAATGTATAGAACAGATTTTATAGTAAAATATCGCGATATAGAAAATGAATTAACAAAACGATTGGAGCAGCGGATGGCAGAAGAAGTGGCTGCTCAAATTAGTTCAGCAATTCAAGCAAATTTTAATTTTACAAATATTAATATTGTTACAAATATTAATGGTAATCCAGTTTTAACAAAGACAATTACAAATACTAATGCGAATACTAATGCTAATATGAATATGAATACATTAGAAGATGTAGAAGAAGAGCAAGAAGTAGTAGAAGTAGTAAAAGAAGTTGAGAAACCAGTGGAAGAAGAAGTTGAGAAACCAGTAAAAAAGAAGCGAGGACGAAAAAGTAAGAAACAACTAGCTGCCGAAGCTTTAGAAGAAAGATTGGCATTAGAAAGAGATCGTCTAGAAAAAGAAATAGAATTTGAAAAGGAACAAATGAAACAAAAACAGTTACAAAAGCAGAAGCAAAGTCAACTAGTAGAAAATTGTGTTTCAACTTGTCTTCCTTGCGCAAACGACACAAATGATATAAGCGATTCAGATGATGATGAAGACTATAAATATACACGCCAAGATATTATGTATATTTGCGAAAAATTATATCGCGATGAACTAATATCTGTATTTGATGCTGAAAGTCTAGAAGATCCAAAGATGGATGCCGGTATTAAGATGGTATTTGAGCGCCTAATAAAACATGACGAGTTCAGCAAATTTCTAGTTGAACTAAGTCCACATGTAGTTGATAATAGCAAAGCAAAAACAGAACAGGAATTATTTAATTATAAGCGAAATTCAGATTATTTGTTATTTATTACAATGTTTAGCCAACAATTGTTTTATTTAACACACCAGTGTATTTGTAAGATGTTAGTTGAAGGTCATGTTGGAGATGAGCTTATGAATGAACTTAAAAGTAAGTTAATTACTATTTTTTCATATTGTAAGCCAAGTGCTTAAATTTATTTTATTTATTTTTTACAAAAATTATAATATTATTTACATATAATAATGGCTGCTACACGAAATAAAAATACACCTGGTAATTATTGTTTAGACCAGAGACAAAATACACAATCTGAATCATGGCAATTATATACTAATGGTGCTAATGGTCTGGCATATGATACCCGTTTAGCGGGAGTTGGATTAAATCCTGGTCAAATGCCTTGGTCAACATTGTCTCATAATCCAGTTGAGATTGAGACCTTTTTATTTGGTATTGGTTCTACTAATTTAGTTAATCCTGTAAAGCCTTTAAAACCAGAGCTTAAATGCTTAGATAGTGTTAATTTATTTAAACAACGAGAAGTTATTATGCCAGTTCCTTTAACAGTTTCTAAAAGTCAGAGACCTTTTCCTGTTCCACAATAATATAACTATATAAAAGTAAAAGTAAAAATATAAATATTTAAAGTAATATTTATATTCTAATTATATCATAACTAATATACAATGTCATATTTAAGAAGTTATACAGATTATTTAGGGGCACAGCGATGTTGTAACAATAATTCAACTGGTTCACAAGGAGCTCAGGGAGCACAAGGAGCCGGTGGACCAATTGGACCAAAAGGAGTTCAAGGTTCAACAGGAGTTCAAGGTCATACAGGAGTTCAAGGTCATACAGGATCACAGGGTAATACAGGAGCAAGAGGAGCACAAGGACTTAGAGGAATAACTGGAGATACGGGTGCTCAAGGAGCAACAGGACCATTTAATACAGCAGTCCAATTAGCAACTAATGAGCCAATGGGTCATGTTGATAGAACTGCTTCTACAATTGCCTTTGACAGTATAACAAGAATTTTTACAATAACTCCAGTATCTGGAAGCTATGAAGTATGGGTTCAAGGTCAATTATTTACTATTTCAACTCCACAAAGTGTTACTATTACCAATACATCAGGATTATATTATATTTTTTTTAGTATAGTTTCCGGAAATGCTACACTAGGTGTTCAAACAACTTTTTTTATATGGGATCAGCAAGCACCAACCGCATATATATATTATAATACTGCTGCTACAAGTGAATATATGATGTTTGATGAAAGACATGGAATAACAATGGATTGGGCAACGCATGAATATTTACATAGAACTCGTGGAGCAGCAATTGCTAATGGATTTGGTATAACATATCCTACTTTAGAATTACCAAATCCTACAAATAGTGATTTAGAGTTTTCTTTAGTTCAAGGTACATTTTTTGATGAAGATTTACAAGTAGATATTACAGATGGCCCTCCCGGAATATGGACTACTAGTTTAAGCCCAGTATTGTTACCAGTTTTGTATTTAAATGGAACTAGTTGGAGAAAAACTACAGCAACTACTTATCCATTGTTAAATAGTGGTATAGGTATATTACCATATTATAATACTATAACTGGTAGTTCCGGAACCCTAACAACATGCCCCAATAATGATTTTATTAATATGTGGATAGCGGCTACTAATATGGCATATACACCTATAATAGCAATTATGGGTCAAAATTTTTATACATCCATTGGTAAAGCAAGAGAAGCACAATGGGTTGATTTAAATTTAACAGGATTACCTATAGTTGAATTAAGACCACTATATCAGTTATCATATAGATGTTCAAATTCTTATACAACTAATGATTATAGGAGTAGTTTATTTTATGTTACTGATATTCGTTCATTTAGTTCAATTACAGGAGCGGCATCAGCAAATGTAGGACCACAGGGTGCTACAGGTGCTACAGGTGCTACAGGTGCTACAGGTGCTACAGGTGCTACAGGACCTCCAGGAACAACTGAAGGTAGTTGGATATTAAGTCCAGGTATAAATACAGTATCTTTTACATTAAATTTTAATAAAACATATGTTGCCTGGGTAAGAGGAAATATTCCAAATGGAATATGTATTTGGAATGCTACTGTTTCAATATCAAATCCAAATGTTCCTGTAATAGGAAGTCAATACGCATGGTATTATACTGCTGGAAATAATTTAGTATTAACTTCAATTCCAAGTCAAATAATTGGAACACCTGGAAGTATTATTACTACATCACCAGTAGTAATAAATTCTAATATATTTACATTTGATATAACTAACAATAGTGATTCTAGTTGTACTGTTAATTATGGATATCTTGAATTATAAAATATAAAATATAAATAATATAAAAACTATTATTTATATTAATTAAAAATAATGGAATTTATTGAGAAGCAATTAAATGGAAATTTGTTAGTTGATTTAGATGATTCAATGAATAATGAGAAAAATACTACTAAAAATGAGAAAAATAAAAATAGCGAACATAATAATACTAAAACCAGAGCTCTTCTTAATAGTATAATATCTTCAAATAAACTGACTGAAGTATTTAAACATAGACCTCCATCTTGTGGACTAATTGTAGTAGATAATTTTTATAATAATGCTCAAAATACACGCGACTATATTTTAACACAAGAGTTCTTAGTAAGAGGAAATTATCCTGGACAGCGCACTGTTTCCTATGCCAATGACCATTTGCGAGATGTTATACAAAAATATGTTCAACCATTTGGTGGTAAAATAACTGAATTTCCTATGCCAGATGAGTCTGATATAAATAATACTAAAAAAGAAGTTTATAATGGTTCATTTCAATATACTACATCTAGAGATCGTTCTTGGATTCATACAGATAGCTGGAATAATTGGGCAGGTGTATTATATCTTACACCAGACGCACCATTATCTGCCGGAACCGCATTTTATAGATTTAAAAATGGTGAATACACGGAAGAAGATACAAGAATACTAGATACAAAAGAAGAAACTGATAAATATAGTCAAGATCTAACTAAATGGGAACTTGTTGATAAAGTAGGTAATGTATTTAACCGTTTAATATTATTTAATTCTAAACGATTTCATATGTCAATGGACTATTTTGGTGATACTAAGGAAAATGGCAGACTATTTCAGGTGTTCTTTTTCTCAACTGAACATTAAATAACATATTAAACTTTATAAAATATTACAATAAATTTATTGTTATTGTAATATACAATTTTACTCTACATATTATATTTTTCTAAAAGCAATTTGGTATCCTTTATGAATAATCTTTAAACAATGTTTATTTGCTTCATATAAATTATCTATACATTTAGTTATTTCACCAGCACCATAATCATTCATCCAAATTATACCATTATCTTCAATAATTTGTAAACAACCATTAAAATCAGTTGTAATATCATCTATAAAACGACTACCATCAATATAAATAAAAGTATACTTTATATCATTCTTTATATCATTCTTTATATCATTCTTATTATAAAAATCAGCGCTATACATTTCTTTAACTAACATCTTATTATAGTTTTTACTTTTTTTAATGTTATCATAAAAAAGTGTTTTAGTATTGTCAGTTAGTAAATAAGTTGTATCACCCAAGATAAATGAATCAACACACGTAATAGATGATAATTCATTGTCTAATAAGTTGTCTGAAAAATAGCACGCAGACGCGCCTTCATATGACCCAATTTCTAATATTTTATTTACACTTGATTTATCTACATAATCTAATAGCAAACGTTTTATTTCACTATATTCAAACCAAGTATTTGTAAAAACATAGTCTAATTGGTATCTAATTCTAGGATATAATTCATGATAATGATTAATTCCAGATGAATGAATTATACATTTGTTTGGATTATTTTTTAGCACCCAAAACTCAGGAACCATTTTATCAGGCACTTTTTCATTTACAAAATCCAGCGTTTTAATATAGTTTGTTTGAGCCCACCAGAAATTACCCGAATAGTGGCATAATGGTTTTGATCCATAATTACAGCCAACTGTATCATATTTTATATCTAATTTATGTATACATAAATTATATTTCTCTACAAGAAAATACAACATCATATTTGTCCAGTCAATAATATTTTGTCCTTCTACTTGATAAGAATTACCTTTAGTATGTAAATATAATACATAACTATCTGGATTCTCCTCAGCAAATTTTCTTACTTTGTTAATAGTCGGGTTTTCAAATAATAATGGATTAGAGCTGTAATTTGTTAGTTCATATTTATTATGTGATGTATTTAAATTATATTTATTCCCAATTGGTAATCCAATATTATATATAAATACCTTTTCAAGAACATCAATAAGTCCACTTGAGTTTATTTTGTCTATAATGTAATCTAATTTTTTTGTGCCAATATTATCCAATGTACAACTGTGTATAAAACAATATTTTTTGGCATTTAACATAGATATAGAGTCATTATTTTGTATATGTTTTTCGTCATAACGTATATAATTAACACAATTAAGTCCAGATTTTAAAAGAGCAACTAATAAATTATCTAGATATTCTTGTGATTTACATACTACAGCTAGTCCAGCTGAATGTGTAAATAAAAATTTGGGATATTGTAACTCTTTATAAAATTTACCAACTGTATCATGAAATGCTATAGGATCGTGAATTATTATTATAGCATTTTCACTAGTTTTAACTACCCATTTTTCAAAATCATTTTTAACAGATTCATAAGTATTTAATCCATCAATATGTAATATATCAATTGTCTTATCAAATGTTAGTACAACATTATTAAAATACCCTTTAATTGTAACAATATTATCAGCTAGCAATAGTGATTTATTTAATAAGGTATTTTTAAAACGTTTAAATACTCCTTCTGTCTTTTTAAATCCACTAAGTTTATCACCTTCAAAACAGTCAATAGCATAAACCGTTCCTATATTTGAACTGGCAAGACTAAATGCGGAATGTCCATAGTCAACACCTAGTTCTACAATAACATTTGGATTCATATACTTTACTAAAAACATAGCAAACTCAAAATGTCCTTTCCACGCACTATCATAATACTCATTGGTTAAAATTCGTAGCAATTCAGCTTCCCTCTTAGTTTCTGTTATGCTGTAAAATGACCTTAAATAAACATTATACATTGGTGGTAAATATTCATTATTATAAATTTCTAGTTCCCTCATAACATTAATACTTGTATCACGACCAAATAAATCTACATGATTATCAATCTTTTTCTGTATTTCATTTGGATCTGTATATTTGGCTGAATTATATTCTTGGTGAGCAAAGTTCTCTAATTTATTTTTAATAAATGAAGTGCTTCCAAAATAGCTCAAGTGCCAGCCTCCTTTTGCTATTGTATCGCATCCAAGAAATCGTATTGATTCACAACACAATCCAAGCTCATTATATTTCTTAACTGTTAGAATCTTACAATGATACCATTTTTCATCACGTTTACTATTAAAATTATAATAATAAAAGTCCTGTTCAAGACGGCAAATTCCATTTTTAATTTCTAGGCGACCATTTTTAACTTTATTTAATATAGTTGGATCAGGAATCTCATCTAAATCAGCAATAATAATTACATCATCTAGAGATAACTTATTATAAATTTGTGTTATTCCATTAGCAATTGAGTTACGTTGATGTTTTTCGTTAGCCCATTGGTCTCCTCTTGAAATATCAATATTATCTTTAGTAAATGGCATATCTACAACTATATGAATAATCTTGTCTGAAAACTTTTCAAATAAATGTCTATTTTCTTCAAAATATAGTGGCTTTGAAGCGCCGACAAATGTCTGACGTGCTTCTACTATAACAAAATAGTCTACTATATTATACAATAAATTTAATCTATATGTAAGCATTTCCAGTTCATTATAAAATATAAAACAGTCAACTATTTTTCTTCTTGTATTATTTGAATTATCCGAAAAATTAGTTAGCCCTATATATGTTTCAATATTAAAAAAATCGTTGTAATCAATAACAATTAAATTATCGTTATATTTTTTAGTAAAATCTGTATCCAAGAAATAGCAGTCTTCTGATAAAATATTATATCCAGCTGCTAATAATCTATCACATCTTATATGCTCAAATATTTTAGCATCTTCGCCACAATTTGATCCGTGAATATTTAATAATACATGGCAAGCAGCAATTTGTTTATCACGTTTTTCTTTAAACCCTTGAATTACCTTTACTGTGTAGCCATTGTTTAAAAGAAAATCTACAACAGCTAGACGTCTTTCTACGGTTACTGGATTTTCGTGAGATATAATTCCAAAGTCATATATCTTTTCTGTAGTTTCATTTAATTTTACTAATAGATTATGTTCTTCATTATAAATTAAATATGGCAAATGATGGGTATTTGTAAAACCATAATTATTAAGAATTTTTATATTTGATAAGCTGTAGTCATAGATTTTAATACCTTTGTATTTATTTAAATATTTTATTATATTTTGGAAGCGATGAATCAAATTCATTGGTTCAGTATTAAAAATACTTATTTCAATAGTATGAGTTTCACTTTGTTTTAAAAAGTGATTATAAACTTCCTCACTTGAAACCTCAAAAACAAAAAATACATTAGATACATTTGTTATATTTATTGCTTCATTTGGTTTATTTGTACATATAACATTATATTTTGATCTATAACTATCAAAATAGTCATTTAGATTTTCCATATTATACCAAAATGGTAAAAAGAATAAGGCTGTTTGCTTTTCTTTTTTTATCTCTGTTTCTATCTCCATATCTGTCTCTATATCTGTATCTGTATCTGTATCTATCTTACTTCTAAAACTTGTAAATACTTTTTCTGCCCATAGACCAGCTCTATTTTTCCAAGAACAATTTAACGCATATTCTTTACCTTCTTTTCTTAGTTGTTCCTTTTTCTCTGGTGTTAAAGCTTTTAGTGTATTAATCTCATTACCATAATTTATTTGTATTCCATATTTATCCATTGTATTTGTTAGTCCAGCTATAGGATAATATAAACAAATAACTTCTGACATTAACATTTCTAATGCTGTAATACATGATGTCTCTGGCCAACAAGTTGGGTATAACCAATAATCAGCAGTAGACATTTCATTATATAATTGCTCTGTATTTAATTGTCCAAGATGTTTAATACTCTCATATTTATCTATAATTTGTTTAATATCTTCCTCTTCCTTATTTAAAGGAAAGTTTGTATAAGTTGAAATAACCAGTGTAGCATCGGGCATAACTAACAAAATTTGCGGCCATAACTCAAGAACTCTTGTTAGCCCACGTTCAGTTCGCGATGTATAAATAAATTTGTTAGTTTGTTTAAAAGACATATTGTTAGATAAAGGAAATGCTGTTGTGTCAATACCATTATTAATAATAATAGTTTTATCTTTTAGTAAGGAGTATTTTCTTCCATATTCATTTGCGTGCCATTCAGTTTGACAAATACAGCCATCAATATAATTTGACCATTTATCTATAATAGTAGTATCTGCTAGACTACATCCATATGGTAGTAATGATGTATCGTGTGCCCAAATATAGAACTTATAAAATGAGCATTTACTATACATTTCTAAAAATCCAATATAACGTGAACAAATAACTGTATTAAATGGTATTGTTTCTATTAGGTTATGTAAGTGCGATAAATGTAAATAAGTAACATTAAATTCAGGCAATTCTTCATTTTTAATATCGCCTACAACATAAATTTTAATATCTGTATCTGTATCTATATCTCTAATAGAACTAATCTGAGAAGCAATATATTTTGTTAGATATGCCACAGCTTTTTCAGAACCACCAATTGCGTTCTGTTTTAAATAACTATAATTCCAATGTGTATTTGAAAATCCAACATAAAATAATATGTTCTTACTTTTTTTACATTCATCCTCTGAAAAAACACAAATATTTCTATCTGTTACTTTTACTAAGTTGCGAAAAATTTTGTCTACATTAATACCATATTTAATATAATCTTTAAGAAAATCAAAAGTTTCCAATTGAATTCCATTTATTTTTAAAAAGTCAATATATTCATTTGCTAATCTAACAAAACGATCATAATCTGGTTTCTTTACGTGTCCTATAAAGTATTGTAGGTTATATAATAAGTTTTTAATATACCATTGTTCAATATGCTTTTGCTTCTTTGTAAATATAATTTCAAACATTTTTACAATACATTCAAAATCCTGACTCTTATTTTTACTAGAATCAGCTACTAAAATCATATAATACGGCACAAAAAAGTTGCCCTTATCTACATTAATAAACAACTTTTGATCCATATTTGTATGTAAAAATCTATTTTCAAAGAAGTCTTTTACAACTAAATAATAATTATAAGCAATATTATTTTGACCTGAACAACAATAATGAACTAACAAGGGATACAAACATTCAACACGTTCTATGTCATATGAAAATGCTTCAATTAAATAATAAAAACCGTGCTCCTTTTCTCCAAGGGCGTTATAGCAATCATAAATATAAAGGCAAGATATATATTTTTCTTGAGCCCAATTATCCTGTTTTAATGTAATTTTATACCATTTAATCGCTTCTTCAAATCTGCCATAATCTTTATAACTATTTGCGCAATAAAACGCATAACGTTGATATAACTTATCCCCTGAGGCTAGTGCTTCTGCGTGGGCTTTTTCTAGAACTAACGCATCCTTTAAATATTTTTTAGGATCTTTACTTCGGTTACCTCTACGTCCAGAAACAACATAATAGTTACCATCAACAACTGTAGAACGAGCATTTGGTTCTAAACATGTAATAAATTCGTGTATTACTGATAAATATCTAAAATGCTTATTATTATTAATTAGAAGAACTCGTGTATAACTAGTGCCATATTCACTACCAAACTTAAGATGATATTCATCATAAATTAAATCATTTTTAGTTTTTGGTAAATTAATATTACCGTGTAGTTCATCATCTGCGTCAAATATGAAAAGCAAATCTGTCTTACCAAATGCCCGGTTAAGAGCTAATGTTCTGTTATGAGCAAAATCTTTCCACTCATCGGAAAATAACTCTCCTGGAATATTTTTTTCTTTAAAAAACTGTTTAATAATATCTTGTGTGCCATCATTAGATCCAGTATCACAAATAACCCAGTAATCAAAACTAATTTTATTACATAACATTTCTAGTGTTTCTTTTATAATATGTGATTCATCTTTTACAATCATATTTAAACAGATTGTAGCTTTATCAGTTGTTTCTGATATGATTAATTCCATTAAATAGATATATTTAAAATATATATTTAACTATTTATTTTTTGAATATAATATTTTTTATTCTAAAAGCTCTAATAAAACAAGATATCTGGGAAAATCTGTAAAATAATCATAGTTATTAATTGTAGTAAGTTCTTCTTCAGAGATTTCAATAGGCTTCTTTAATTTTAAATGTAAAACTCCTCTATAATTTGGGCTATAGAAATATTTTGTTTCTGATAATAATAAATGAGTAAATGAATATTTCTCTAGAATATGGTAAACAACTTTCCAAATATCACCTGTCCATTCTTCTCCATATTTTAGAATACCATTTTCATAATAATGCTTTCTTGGTATTTTTAGTTGTTCATTAAATGTAAGCGGTAATATATCATCAATAAATATAGAACCACCATTTTTTAATACTTTAACACTATTATTAAAATCTCTTAGAAAATATTCTGTCTGATGCATTCCATCAATAAAAATTACATCATATTTATTTTCATTATCTAATGTTTTGGACTCAACTAACGTTTTGAAAAAATCATCTGAGGTACATGATTCAAACTTAAACTCTTTATTAGCAACTGGAAATTTTGGATCCGGATCAACTCCTGTCTTATATTCATTTTTAAAATGAGTTTGTAAAAATGTTTGTCCATATTCAACTCCTATTTCCAAATACTTAGCATCTGGTTTTGTTAAAGAATTAATAACTTGACTCCTTTGTAAAAAATTTGTATTATATTTTGGTCTATCAATTCTACCATGTTCTATAATTTCAAATTGCGCAGTTGATAAATAAGTTGTTTTGAAATAATTAACTAATAAATGTCCCGGAATATCAATTAATGAATAACATTTCATTCTATCAAAATTATAGCTATCTAATTGTTTCCATAAATACTCAATAGTACATTTATTATCTAACAAGATAAAATCTATTTTAATACCTAAATTTTCATTACTATATAAATTCTGTATATATTCTAAATTTAAGATAAGACTATCTAATCCAATAATACAAATTTGCTTCTGAAAATCCACATTAACTAACAAATTACAATATTTATGAATATAATTTGGATCTGTTTCATTTCTTTGCCATATTTGTGTGTTATTTTTTACTTCATTACTATCAGGATCCTCAAATGCGCCTAATGACTCCATTTTCTCGGAAATTTTATATTCATCATAATAAATTGGACTAATATATAAAGGCCCAATTCGGTTTATTTCTCCATTTCTAATGAGTGAAAAATTATTATTAGAATCATTCATATATTGGACATATCCTAATTTTGGTATCTTTGCTATCTTTGTATTAATTGCTGTCCTAAGAAGGATCTCATAGTCATCACAAATGGGCAAATGTTCACAATAATTTCCAATTTTAATAAGCAAATCTCTGCGCCAAATTCGTGGATGATTTGGGCAGCAAACTAGATGTGAAAGTGTTATATTATTGATGTTAGGTGTATTATATACATAGACCCATTTATCGTTGTATTTTTGGCAATAATATGAACCATATCCTTTACAAATATGATTGCCATAAGAAAAATTATTACCATTCTCATATATATTTATAAAATCCATATAAATAAATCCAATTTCTTCTCCCTTAGTTTTGTTAGTTCCTTCTGAAAATAATTTTGCCGCATCTTCCAATACAAATGGCAATATTTCATCATCATGATCCATTTCTAGAACATATTCGCCACGACATAAAGATACTGCTTCATTCTTTACATTACCAATACTACCACTATTTTTACTGCGACGATAAAGACGAATACGGCAATCGTGTGATAAATTTTCTCTTAAAAATTCAAAGTGATCATCATCTGGTGAGTCATCAATAATAATCCATTCCCAGTTAATAAGAGTCTGTTTTTGTATACTCTTATATGCTCTAATAATCTTTTGATATGACTTAAATGATGATGTAAAAAGAGAAAAAATAGGTCTCATATAATTACGATCTAAAGTGCAATTTAAAATATATTTTTTATTAACTAATTCATTAAATATACTAACATTATCTAATACAGATTTTGTTATTTTAATCCATTTTTTATTACCATAGAAATCTGTAATATCATCTAATGTAACTAATAAGTGATAATCTGAACTATACATTTTATTCAATGTAGAAATTTTGTTAGTTATTTGAACAGTACAGTTAAGGTGTTTATTATTTTCAATAAAAAACTTATCACAGTCAGAGTCAAATTCATTACGATAAAATATAATAAATGGGTATTTCATTGTATTATATTTTAATTATTATTAAATATTTAAATAGTTTATATTTTTATTTTATTTTTATTGATACGTTTTTATCGTTACACTTTTATCACTACGTTTTTATCACTACGTTTTTATCATTTCACTTTTATCACTACGTTTTTATCATTTCACTTTTAAAATTCCGGACTATGCTTCTTAAATAAACACCCTTGTGCCACCAGCCAATTAATATCAGTTGTAACTATTCCAGGATTCTGATGCTCACAATTTGTCATCCATATTTTAACTATACAGAAATTCTTTTTTGGTGAAATAGTTATTCCGGTTACTGCATTAACAAACGATACATTATTACTCACACTCTCTCCAACTAACATATAAGTTAACTCTCTCCAAACATCACAAACATTTTTATTAGATACCTTGTATGAAAAGCATCCACCATGTCTATTCCTTGCGTCTTCCCACATAGGAATAATTCCATCTTGCATAATAAACAACATACAGTTTTTAATCAATGGATCTGGTAAACTCTCGGTAATTGCTATTGTTTCTTCCACTGTTGAAAATGTATATATTTGTTTATAACTCTTTGTTGACCAGTCGCTATCATGTGGTAGGTGTGCCCATAAATTCCACCTCTTCTTCAAAGGTAAGAATGCGATATTGGTATTAGAATTGGTATTGGATTTATTGCTGGTTTCAAGGTTCATTGTTATTGCTTTTTCCGGAGTCACCATTGTACTTATATTAAATCAATTTTTTTAAGTAATTTTTAATTATATTTATAATTAATTAGTAAATTAGTAAATTACAGTAGAAGGTTCAAAAACATTTTTATCATTCTTTATATCATTCTTTATATCATCCTTATTTTCTTCTTTAAATTCTTCAATATTTATTTTTTCCAATTCTTCTAATATTTCTTCTACTACATCTTTTACATCCATATTCATTTTATTTGTTTCCATTACTTGATAATCATTCTTTCTTATAATAATACTTTGGCTCTCATCTAAATTTACTTCCTTCAAATTATGATCTATTAATTCTAGATTATATGTAAATGGTTTGTTAATATCTATAGTTATTTTCAAGACATTTTCTAAATAATATTTAAAAAAATTTGTATTTAACACATTACCGACTACATAAAAATTCATATAGGATGAAAATAAATGAATAATATTATCTGTTTCTGTATCTCCATTCTTATATTTTAAATATAATCCTACAAATCGCAAATCAGACAACTCACATTGTATACTATCTAAATCTAAATTAGAAGGTGATTTATCTAAAATAAGCATAGCATTATGCTCTGATTTTACAATAGATAATTCAGGACACTGAAATACAAGTGTATTATTATTATTAGTAGTAGTAGTAGTATTATCATTAGAACATAAATAATAGTTATCAATCTTACTACGAATAAAATTTGCTGCGTCTCGTATATAAGGAATTGTATATCTGATTATCTTATTTAATGTAACCTGACAAAAACTATATATATAAATTATATTGTAACATATTAATGTTAAATATGGTAAAAATGGCTTTAGTGATTCACTTGATTGAATACTAACTAAAAACTGCTCAAGTATAGTATCAAATTCCTGTGGATATCTATTTTTATAGAAATGTAAGCCAAATATTAGTGCTGTAAAAGTAAATATATATGAATACAACATTATGATAATAATATATTTATTATAATAATTAATTTTTATATTGTTTTGTTTATATCTCTTGTTTTGTTTACTGAAACTGAGGATCTGAACTTATAGTATAACCAAAACTATTATTAGCCGCACTATTAGTATTTGTATTAGTATTAGTAGCAGAAGCATTAGCACAAGTATTTGTATTTGTTGTAGACGCAGTTTGTGTAGTGCTACTATATATTAAATTTGAGTTTGTATTAGTATTTGAACTAGGATTGCTACAAGCATATTTTAAAGTTCCGGTTGCCGCATCTAGACCAAATACATATAAAAGTATTGTAACTATAACTGTCATAAAAATAAACGGAATAAATACAATTATCCATGATACAATTGACATACCACCTTGACATAATGCGTTTAATAAGAATGTAATAGTAACCATGACAATAAATTTGAAAAATGCGGTATTGTAGAGACCTTTAAAAGTGTCAATAATAATTTGTGTTAATGAGAATGCTAAATAAATTAGAGCAGGGGGACAAATATTATCCAACATTGATTATTTACTTATATTATGTGTATATTTTATTTCTGTCTTTAAGAGAAAATTGGTTCACCATCCTTGATAATGCCAACTTGCTTGCCGACTTCTCCATCTTTATCAACCGCATATAAAATGCCATTTTCTTCACTAGTGGCATAATAAGTTACATCATCAATTTCAATCTCAAAGACCTCTTCCTCTTCAGCTTCTTCTTCTGACTCTTTAACTTCTTCCTCAGACTCAACTCCAACTTCTTCCTCAGACTCAACTTCAGCTTCTTCTTCCTCTTCTTTAGTATCGCTTACATCCTCTTCTTCTTCAGCTTCCTCTTCTTCAGCATTGCTTATATCCTCTTCTTTAGCTTCTTCCTCTTTAGCTTCGCTTATATCCTCAGACTCAACTCCAACTTCTTCCTCTTCAGCTTCGCTTATGTCTTCTTCAGCTTCTTCAGATTCAATATCAACTTCTTCTTCTTCCTCAGATTCAATATCAACTTCCTCTTCTTCAGCTTCGCTTATGTCTTCTTTAGCTTCGCTTATATCCTTATCATTCATATTCTCTACTATTTCACTAATAGTATCAGCAACTGTTGGAAGACAGCAAACCTTCTCTTCAATATTAAGACGAATATGTTCCTCTTCTATAACCTTAGCATCAGGATTAGTATCAGGATTAGTAACATGTTTACATTCATTATTTCCAATTACAACATTCTTAATTGCTTCTGATAAACTAAGTAAACTACTATTAATTGCTACTAATTGTTCTTGAATTTTAGCTATATCATCACTATAATCTTTTACTGTAATATTAGATTGAGTTATATTGGATTTAGGTGAAATAATAGGTGATTCATTTGTATTTTTCTCAATTAATCCAACAAGCTTCTCAACGCTAATAATTTCAATTAATCTCTCTAAAGTTTGCGATAAATGGGACATTTTTGGTAGTTATAATATACTATATAACTATTCGTTTAATATGGTTTAAAAAATATTTAATGTAGTTTATATAAATGAATATGTCTTTTGTTAGTAATGATGAAATAAATGCCTTAGTTGTAAAGGTTTTAGCTCAAACTAATTATACCGAAGAAGTCGCAAAGACTAAACTACAAGAATTTAATTATGACCTAATGCGAGTATTAAAAGATTATATGGGTATTCCTGAAAAGAAGACCAATGGGACACAAATTAAGTCAATTAATCAGGAAATATATAGGCAAATTAGACATAACTTAGATAGTTCAATGAGAGAATATAGAGAAAAGAACCCAGTAAATATTGATCAAGTTATTACCAATTTAACTGAGTCAGAGGAAAATGAGAAAGCAAAGAATGGTAAATAAATATAGAAATTATAACATAACCTATTTGGATTATTTTATAATTTGTTAGTTATAATAACCTTTTCTTGAGTATTTAGCATTATATTTGCGCATATTATATCTAGTTCGTTTTCTATATTGTTTCTTATTTTTCTTTCGTGTATTATAACGCTTTCTATAATGTTTTTTAGTAATTTTACCACCTCTAGAACCTCTTGGCGTGCTTGAGCTATTTATAAAATCTGTAATTGGTTGAGTAATGGAGCTTATCATTCTTTGTAAAAATCCTTGTTCCCATTGTTCTTGCATACCAGACAACATGTTAGATATACTATCTAACACACCTATTCTATTATTTTGATTATTTTCAATATTTTCAATATTCTCAATAGTAGCAGAGGCCAAATCACTTATTTCGCCAAATGAACAAGTAGCTTGAGGTGGAGATTCTGGGGCAACTAATTGTTCTTCAGACATTTCTGAGGTTGATGGAATTTCTATTGGCAATTGTATTTTATTAACTTCATTTTCAAGAAAATCTGAGGCTTTATTTATTTCATTTTTAACATCATTGATAAATTCATTTTGTTCAATCGTATTACTATCATTAGCACTAGAACTAGCACTAGAACTAGAACTAGAACTAATGTTAGGAACGGCAGCAACTGTAAATTTATCTTTTAAACTTTTTAGTTGAACTAAAATTTCCTGTCGTAATTTTTCTTTATCTATTTGAGGTTTAGGCGCAAATCGTGCTCTAATTTCATCAGCCTTTTCTTGAATTATCTTAGTTAAATTAGCAGTAAATTTTTCCAAATTTTCTTTCTTCTTTTGAATATCTTTTAATAATGCTTTAGGTAATTTTCTTTTTATATTTTTTTTATATTCTTTTTCTTTGTCTTCTAATTCTTTTAATTTTATTTGCGTATCTGCTATTTTTTGTTCAAGATCTATTTCTGGTTTATATTTATTTCGTTCAGCAATTTTTATCTGAATTTCTTCTTCCATTTGTTGTTTTCTTATTTCTTCGCTTTGTAAAGAGGCTGCTCGTGGTCTTCCACGAACTTTACCTGTAGGAAGAGGCTGAGGTGGAATAACAGCATTAAATTTAGAAATAACACCTCCCATACTTTCAACAGCATTAGCCATAACTACTTGATATTGATTAAAATAATTAGAAAAAACAAGTTCACTGTCTTTTAAATTTTTCTTAGCAAAATTCATAGTGCTATCAGATATAATTGGATTAGTATATGTTGCTGCTTCTGTTATTATTTTTGTAATAGCAGCCTGTTTTGTTGATAAATCATATTTGCGAATAATACTTGATAGTTGTTCTGATACTTTTAATTCTATAAAATTCTGTATAATTTTTAATTTTTGTGTAAATATATCTCTATATTCTTCCTCAGTAAATAACAATGTATCACAAATTTTCTTTAGAAAGCATTTGAGTTCAGATAATATTTTTTTATTATCTTGATTTTGATTTAGACTGTCAATATAACTATTTATTTTACCTTTGGCAGCATCTGTTAGTTTTGATGAATTTTGTAATTGCCTAACTTCATTAATCCATTCTGGATTGTTTGAGTTACTCTCTTCATTCATTTTTGTTTCTATTTTGCCTTCTTCATAAGATAAAATTACCTTAGCATAAGTTAGAATATCAGATTGTATCATTTGAGGTGTAGCCAAACTACTGTTAGTTGTAATAGCCTTCATTGTATTGTATTTGGGATTCATTGGGCTATCTGGTAGTTGCTGGGCACATTTTACATTCTGTCCATCGCTATTTGGTTTATTTCCTTCTTGATATGTCTTTGCCATTTCACCAAATTGTGTTATATCATATATAAACTCCTTTTCTTTATAAAGATTTTTATGTGGTCTAGTTCCAAGACCAACAATCCATGTAGGTGTATCTGTTAGAAACGATTCGCCTCCAACATTCTTATCAGAAGATGAAATATATATATTAAGTCCATATTTTTGCTTGTAATATGTTGATAATTTTTTCACATAATCCACTTGTGATGCGTCACCAAATGATTTCAATGAGATAATTATTTGTTCCAAGAGCCGAGATTTAAATATAGACTCTTCTATTAGACCCATTTGACCCATTTTTTTTTTAATACCATCTCTTGTTTCCTTTGGTATGCGATCATATATAGCACTGGCAAAATCGTATAATCTAGCCCAAGAATTCCACTGAGTAGCCAATATATCTCTTGGAAATTCATTTGGACGATTATCGGGTATACCACCGTGTGGTTTAAAATATAATATAAATTCAGATATATTATTAATAGTTGTATCACCTACGCAAATAGAGACTTGAATTGGTTGTGCTCCTTGTATTACTGGTTGTAAATAGAAACGAATTCCATCATATTTTACATTACCCGCTTTGTCAAGTATTTCTATAAAATTAATATTTTTATCTGGCCTATCTGGATTTTCACTTTGATATGTGTTATTATCATCAATACTAACAAATCCACTAGTAACACCAAACATAGCCATAAATTTATTTATTGCTTCTATAAAAAAAGAACGGGCAACTACTGAATTTGGATTATTAATATCTTGTTCTTGTTGTATATGAGTAATTAATGTTAAATATTTACCTCGTTCTTTGGTTTTTGGAGATAATTCATCATTATTATTTATGTCTGCGTAATCACCATCATTAGGATAGTTTATATTTTTCTGAAAAAATACAACTGGATAATTTTCATCAACATAATTACGATTAAATTTTGTTTGAAACACAGCTCCAGTTGTTGATGGATCGCATAAATTTGGACCTGTTTGAAGATGAATACAAGACTCTTTTAAATTATTTATAGCATCATTTTTAAAAACATATGTATTTTCTGATTCATTGTATTCAATATTATCAGATGTATTTATATCATTTAATACTACAGCCAATTTAGATACAGAAATAGAATTATCTTCACATAAAACTAAGTCATAAGGAAATACTCCATCACCAATTGTCATAAATTTGCCTTCAGATGTGTTATAATAAACATATTTATCAGCATCCTCTTCATCTGTAGTTCCTAGTTGCCATTTTGGTATACCTCTATTATCTAGAAATTTATACATACTTGGTTTTCCTATTAGAAAAATACTAATATCATCTAAACGATTACATTCTTCATCAATGTATTTCAATGCTGATACATAATAGTTCCATTCATGGTCATTAATAACAGAATTAGAACGAAGTGTATTTATAAACCCATTTATTTTTTGGACATTAATATCATTATTATTTTCTTGTATAGTTGAAAAATAGTCTATCATTGGGTTATATGATGATGATAATATAGAATCAATCATATCTGATTTAAATCTTGACAAAAAGTCGTGACTAAATTCTTCAGGAGTTTTTACTAGTGAGGCTTTAATAAATGCTTTTGTTAATTGATCATTAATATTAATATTGTGTTCAATATTATCACCATCACCATTTGGACGATCATCTGTATACATCAATATTTTGCCGCCATCACACGCAGATGAACCAGCACCACCGGACATACCACCAACTTTTCTTTTAAAACTAAATTTATTATCAGGAGGAAGAGAAGAAAAATCTAAACTACCAGGAGGAGGAATAAAAGCATTATTATATCCTGCGCCATAAGGAGAACCAGGAAGAGAACCAGTTATAGAATATAAGGATGGAGAAGAATCTACGCTTAAGGTAGTTTGCGAGCTTGTGCTTCCAGGTGTGCTAGGTGGTGTTCCAGGTGGTGTATTATTCATAATTCCACCCCTTTTACCTAGTCCTAATGATTCTCGTCTTGTCTCTATTTGTTCTTTATAACCAGCTGGTTCTTCTTCTAAGGTTCCATCTGGTTTATATTTAGTAACCGTTGCTTTCCTTTCAAGTTCAAATCGTGATGCGTAAGGATTAGCTTGTCTAGGTGTCGTAAAACCAGTTTCTTCTGGAACCTCTACACTCATAGAAGTAGCCACCCGTTGTTGTTCCAACATTTTCTCAAATGTAATCTGCTCACAATATTTAATATATCTTGAAGCAATCCCAGTTACAAACATATCCCATTCTTGAATTTTTAGATATTCACTATTGCTTTCAGCTGATACCATTTTAAAGCCATCTAACATTTGTTGTATATATTCTTCCCATTTGTTTTCTGGCTCTTCATTATTTTCTTCCATTACTTCATTAGGTGGTTGTCCACCCCCATCTCCAGAACTATTTGATAATCCTTTGATAGGAGTGCTAAAACCACTACTATATTGACCCCCACCTCCACCTTCATCACTTGGTATTGGTCCTAATGTTATTTTACTAGAAATATTATCTATGTATTCTTGAATATCTTTCTCTAACATCAATAATTCATTAGCTAATAATTCTTCATCATAATCATTTGGTTGAGTTATACGTTTACCATAATATACATTAAGTTTTTGTAAACGGTTGCCAAATGCTTGTTTCATTTCATCTGTTTTTATTTTCTTACTTAGTATTTCAATAAATGTTTTAAAACCTCCTTTACTATTAATTATATTTGTTGATATCTGCGCCTTAGATTTTTTTGAGTCATCTTGTTCTTCACCTTGTTCTTCACCTCCTCTTTTTCGTTTTTCACTTCCACTTCCAGGACTTTGTGGTGGAGTTCCTATAAAAAGATCAGTATCCATCTATCTACTAATATATAAATATATATTTATCTAAATCAAAACATATATTTTTTATAATTTTCTTTAAGCGGCCAATCCAAACTTTTCATTCATAATTAGTCCTTTACTAGGCTTCTTCTTTTGCATTCGCGACTTCAGCTGATAATTATTTGATGCGATTATTTTATTATTCAAAATAAATTCATCATTATCCTCGTGAAGCTCCGGTAAAATTCGCGTTAAAGGTTTATCTACAATCAAAAAGAGTCTCTCATTCCTTAATAATGCTCTATATTCCTGAATAGACAAATTGCCATAAAACTTCTCCAACATATAATATGGATTAGGTGCTGGTTTAATATTCTTCTTATAATCATAAATCTTAGAATAAATATGATTTAATAAGTGATAACGTTCAAACTTGGCAGAACTATCAATAGTCTCATTCATTAGATGCGCAACAGCACACTCTGGACTACAAAAGCAACCGTATACGTGATAAGTGCCATTAATAAAATGCTTGGGAACATAAATTGGCGGATTATCAAAATCACAAGTACACCAGAAGCAAGCAGATTGCTTATTATTTACATTATTAATATGTAAATTGTGCTCTAATTGCTTCAACTTGCGCCAAATAGTTTTAGTATTGCCTCTGTTTTTATCAGAGTAGTCATCATCATCGTCATCGTAGTCTTCATCATCATCGTCGTTATCATAGTTGCTGTATTTACTGTTAAAATTATTTTTAGATAAGTCTAAACCTGAATTACTTAGTCCCGATTTACTATGAATTACATTTGGCTCTGTATTAGATATAATATTGAAACCCTTAATATCATTTATTAGACACGAGGATGGTAAAGATACATTATCATTTACAATCTTAGGAGTCGTCTTTTTACTATCATTCTTATTTACTAAATCATATCCAAGCTCATTTGATCCAAAGTTATATGATTCTACAGAACAAGATGATGACTGGTATAGATCCTTCATAGAACATTTTAAGTGTAATATAACATTAGGTTTTTCAATCTTTTGAGGTTCAGATAAGACAATATTTTGGATAATTTTACCACCCTTAGGTTTTCGTCCACGCTTCTTAGTTATCTTCTTTTCGTCTTGTTCTACAGTATCATTTTTATCTTCATTATCATCCGCATTATTATCATCCGCAATATTATCATTATCTTTTATATCTTTCATATCTATAACTAATGTTTCCTTTTCATCAACTTGTAAATGAATTGTGTCTACAGCACTAGTTGTATTTGTAATAGTAGTAGCAGTATTAGTAGCAGTATTAGTAGCAGTATTAGTTACAGCATTTAATGATGCCATTAATTCTACCTTAGATTTTCTGCCTCGCTTAGGTTTTACAACTACTGGTTCTACTACTACTACTGGTTCTACTACTGGTGAAACTAAATTTTCTTTATCCTTGTCTTTTTTAGAGATTCGTTTTTTCTTAGGAACATCAGATATAGTATCGTTAGTTATAGGATTAGTAGCAGTAATTACAGTGTTAGACGCAGTTAAGGCATTATTAGAAGACTTTCTTGGCATTTATTAGTTATATATTAATTGATACTATCAATTTAAATCATTTTAATATATTTATTTTTCAAAAAGACATTTTATTAGTAACAGTTTCTACAAACCGGAATATAGTTATCGGAACCAACAACAGTTTGCTCTGTTTCAGTAGTAATACGCTTTGAAAATATACCAGGTGTTCCATTTTTACAAATGCTACACAATGATGTTAGTTTAGTAACTTTATCTGATAATGGTATTAGATCCAAAATTTGTCCAAATTTCTTGCGTTCAAAATCGCCATCTAACCCGCCAACATAAATCTTCTTACCTAATCCAATCATTTGTAAAACAACATCATATAAGTCACTGAAAAACTGTCCCTCATTAATAATAACAACTTGAGAATTTAGAACATCACTATTTGTTAAAACTGTCAAAAGCTTATCGGTTTTGATACAAGGGATCATTACCTTATCGTGTGTTGATAACATTGTCTCGTGATAACGGTCATCAATACAATGATTTATAACGGCAACAGGAATATTACAAAACTTACACTGTTTATATATATCTACTAGACGACTAGTCTTACCTGAAAACATAGGACCAATAATAAGCTCTAAATATGAGTTTTTTAAATAACCATTGCACAAATATGAATTCAAAGACGACATGTTATATATAAATATACCATTATTTCTAAATATTTTTAACCTATTGATAAATATGTCTCGTTATACATATATTAAAACAACTTAGAACTAACAAATGTTCTATATTATATAGCATAGAATGTCTAAATTTTTAAGAATATCAAACAAGTTAATAAATACTAACCATATTAGTATGGTTACTTCTTATCAAGGCGAATTTTGGATAGATATGATTAAATCTACGCATAAATCTTCTTTTGGCGAAGGTATAAATGGGTTTATAATAGGAGGTTCAGGACTTTTATATAACCATACATCAACTCTTGTTGTTAAAAAAAGTGTAGAGCCAGAAAGTTATGATGATGTAGCTAAATGGTATGATAATATTAAAAATAGAGATTAGAGATAAAGATTTTTTAGTAAAACTTATAAAAAAGGAATTAAATACTATTTAGTTATTATTAAATAATAACTAAATGACAGGAACTCCATGGGTTGAACGTTTTAGACCAACTAAATTTGATGATATTGTTTTAGACCCTTTAAATAAGAAGATACTAACAAATATTATTACAACATCATATTTTCCGAATTTATTATTTTTTGGGCCACCTGGCACAGGTAAAACAACAACTATTATTAATCTTGTAAATTCATATCAGGAAGTCTTAGGGCAGAAAAATAAAGGTCTAATGATACATTTAAACGCATCTGATGAGCGTGGTATTGACATTATTAGGAACCAAATTAATCAATTTGTAAATTCCAAATCACTATTTAATCAAGGCACTAAATTTGTCATCTTGGACGAAGTTGATTATATGACAAAGAATGCGCAACAAGCGCTGCGTTATTTACTACAAAACTATACAAATGGAGTCCGTTTCTGTCTTATTTGTAACTATATTAGTCGCATTGATGAAGGACTACAAAATGAATTTCTAAGACTGCGTTTTAATCAGTTGCCAGAGCAAGATATTATTTCTTTTCTGAAGAATATATCAGTCTCAGAAAACCTAAATATGACTGACAAGTCTTTAAGACTTATACAGCAGTTATATAAATCTGATATTAGAAGTATGATAAACTTTATGCAATCCAATCAGCATATAACCGATGATGAATTTAATATTATAGATGAGACAGTCTGGGAAGAATTGTATAGCAAAATAGTAGAACACAAAACAGGGTTGCTATCAATTGCCGCCTTTATAAATACAACCAGTTCTAAATACAATATTGATAAAAAGAATATAATCAAGGACTTTCTGAATTATATTATTCGTCATAAAGATCCGCATATTTCTCCAGAGTTTTTAAATTTTGTTGAGAATATAATGCATTTTGAGGATTGTAAAAACAGTCATTTTGTGAATTATTCGCTTTCCAAATTGTCGTCATTGTTGTAAGACTTGGTGTCATAAATTGCCATTCGCATTTTAAGCTTCATCATAAATTCATTTGGTGGCGAACATTTTGTCGGGTCAAATACATTTTGCTTTAAACTATATTCTGTGGAAATATTTTCCTTAATATGTTTCATTGAAGTAGGTGAAATTTGTGAAATAGGCGCAAAATTGCCCCTTTCATGGATGACGCTTAACTTTTTGCTCAACATTATATTATATTGTATTACGAAAATAAAATAATATAAACTACCCAAAAATAAAATGTCCAAATATAAAATTGAATTAAATATATAATAAAACAACTTAAAGACAAAAGTAGAAGCAATATTAACCGATAAAAATGTCTTTAAGTTCAAAAATAAATAATATAAAATCCGATTTAAAGCGGACTGGAAAAAAGGCTGTTAGTCTGAGTATAGACGACGAATGGTCTAGTTTTATTACAAATAACTGTGATAATAGCGATGATAATAATAATGATAATAATAATGATGACAATACTAATTTAGATTTAAATTCAGAGTCAGATTCAGACTTAGAAAAAGAATATGATGTATTTGGTAATACACTTTCTAATACTAACTGTATAAGCAGAACCAAAGGAAAAAATAATAACAATAATACACATACTAATAAATTTGATACAACTAATATACCAGTGCCTGAACCATCTGAAATTTATATATCCACTAAATCTAAAATAGCTTATTTAACTGATGCGATTGATCTGAAAATATTCTGGGATATACCAATTATATCTTATTCAACTGCCGCAAATGGGGTCATTAAAAAGCAGATAAAATTTAATTCCAAAACACCCGAAGAATTAAATATTATCCAAGAGAAGCTAAAAAATGAGCTTTACTTTGAAGAACACGTTATGTCGCATATTGATAATCCAAATGGTCGCGTTAAATTCAAGGACATTCGCAAAATTTCTATTGGTATTTCTAAGAAGGATATTATGAGCTATCGTTCAAAGAAGAAGCAGGCATTTTATAACTGCTTTGTTATGATAATACGTCTAAAGATTGATGGTCTGTTTCGTGAGTTTCATATTAAGGTATTTAATACGGGAAAAATGGAAATACCTGGCGTCCAAAATGATGCGATGTTTGAGCTAGTATTAAAAAATATTATAGAAATATTACAACCGTATACAGAGAAACAACTAAGCTATAAACAAACTAGCGATACTGTGCTAATAAATTCAAATTTTAATTGTGGGTTCTATGTTGACAGAGAGCGTCTATATGATATATTAAAATATAAATACAATATTCACGCTATTTATGATCCTTGCTCATATCCTGGTATTCAGAGTAAGTTCTATTATAATAATGATGTTGGAATTCAAACTGGTATTCAAATAAATAGTGAAAATAAGGACAAATATAGAAATATAACAGAAGTTTCATTTATGATATTTAGAACAGGGAGTGTTCTTATTGTAGGGATGTGTGAGGAAAATGTATTAGTTGAAATTTATGAGTTTCTGAAGGCGTTATTTAAAGCCGAGTTTAGTGAAATATATCAGGGTCTAATTGACATTGATAGTCACAATATTACCAAAAATAAACAGAAAAAGATACGTAAGAAACAGATTACTGTGCTATAAATATATTGTCAAAACTGATTTCTTCATCAAAATAAGCGTAAATATTTTTTTTAATATTTTTCTCGTCTAATTGTTTTTTCTTAGTTATAAAATACTTCATAAATTCTTCAACTATTGTTAAAAACTTATTCATATTAGTTTCTTTATATGCTAACAAATTAGTAAATAAATAAATACAATCTAGATATTGCTTTTTAATTTTATTCTTGGTTGGATCCAAATTATGTATTGTTAGTATCTTTTCTAAAAATGGCTGTATTTGGTTTTCATTATAAGATGTATTATTGTTTAAAAAATAATGTATTATATCTTTATAAATACATATATACGTGTCTATATATTTTAGACTATTTTTCTCTTCATTTGTTAGTTCATTCATTGTTTTTTTATAGTCATTGTTGATTTCATAAATTGTCTTTTTATATACAAATGTTGTCGCATCTCTAGAAGATAGTTGTAAAAATGTAATATTATCATCAGATATTTGCTCTATAAATTCAATATAAAAATAATATGCTTTCTGGCTATGATAAAAAGCAATGTCTAGATTTTTTGTATAGTACAATATAATAGAAAATACATGGGATATAGTATCAATACCACGTTCAATAATAAACTTATAACAATCGCTTTTCTTGTTGTGTATTTTTTCTAATATAATTGTTAAATATTCTGACAACAAACTAACAAATTTTGTTAGTATAGCATGAATAGAATCTTGTATATTTTGATTATAATTATCAGTATTACTTATTGTGTATTTTGGATTTTCTATTACTAAATGATTTGAATTTTTATGGCCCTTCATTTTATAAGTTATTATAATTTATAAAACATTTTAATTTATAAATTATAAGTTATTTAATATCTTCCTCTTGTTTTTCTTATTATTTTATTTTTACCTTTCATAACATTTCTTTTTAAGCGTTTTATAGTTGCCTTTCTTTGTTTCATTGTTTTTCTATTATGTTTCTTTTTATGTTTAAATGTATGTCTCTTTCTTCTTCTTTTTCCCAATCCAGCATCTAAGCTAAGTGTTTTAAATATAATATTATTTGCTTGTATTGATTGTTCCAATTTACGCTGAAATTCTGAATTGCTCCAAATACGCGGTGTTATTGCCTCATCTTGTCTAACAAAATCACGAAAATGTTGCTTTCTTGCTTCAACGCTCAAGTTGGTAAGTGGATTCTCTCCTTCTGGAACCGCATCATAAGAAAATTGGTTATACCATTTCTGAAAAATGTCATTAATGTCTATATCTGAACCAGGTACAAACGCACTGTATAACTCAAGATATACTGGGTTACATGTAGTACCCGCTGCGTTTGTCCCTTGTAATTCTTCAAAACAAAGACCTTCAATTGTACCCTTATTTGCCATATAAATTCTTTCAAACATTCCCTTGGTACAACTTTGTCTGTTTCCGCTACTGTAACCACCCATACATTCATTTTCAAAAGTTTCAATATATAGATCTTTATATTTTGGATCCTGAGACAAGACAAATTGTATTACTTCTAATGTATTAT
>JACCDY010076091.1_pt1 | contig 124044 bp, 112 predicted proteins | sample 7446391 | NCBI WGS metagenome assembly JACCDY01 (sample SAMN15323451, study PRJNA562643) | freshwater metagenome | isolation source: river surface water | place: USA:Blue River Watershed | collected 2017-08-18 | reverse complement strand
GGATGATGGTCTTGAAGACCTTGTCACCAAAATGTTGCTCTAGCTGCGCAGAGACCTGCTGGGACAGCATCATGCGCGGGTCGAACATGACGCGTAGCAGACCGATGACTTGCAGATCAGGGTTGAGTTTCGCGTGAACGATCTTGATGGTGTTGACCAAGTCGGACAATCCTTCCAGCGCGTAATACTCGCACTGCATGGGAATGATCACGCCATGCGCTGCGCACAGCCCATTCAGTGTGAGCATAGACAGCGCCGGCGGACAATCGATCAGAATGAAATCGTACTCATCTTTCACGGCAGCGAGCGCCTGTTTCAGTCGTAATTCGCGCTGCTCCAATTCGACCATCTCGACCTCGGCACCGGCGAGTTCTCGATTGGCTGGCAGTACATCAAAATGGCCGGTCTCTGAGGTCTTTATCGCGGCCCGTACATGGCCCATGCCGAGCAAGACCTGATAGACCGAGCTTCCCAGACCGGCTTTGTCGATGCCGGCGCCCATGGTCGCATTGCCCTGCGGATCAAGGTCGATCAGTAGCACGCGCTTTTTCAGGTTTGCGAGTCCGGCAGCGAGATTGACGGCGGTCGTGGTTTTGCCGACGCCGCCTTTCTGGTTCGCGATGCAGAATATCTTGGCCATAGTGATTGTCGTGGTTGGTTTTTATGGTGATACGTGGAGCGCCTGTTACCCGTTGGTTTGCTTTGTCACGCGCGCTGTCTTTTCAGATACACCAGATGCCGCTGCGCTCTCATGCCTGGCACCTGCAAGCGTTCAATGTTTTGCAGCACCCATCCTGCGGGCAAGGCGGCAAGTTCGGTGTCGCTCACTTCTGCCTGGCCTTTTAACGCGATCATCTGCCCCTGCTCTGCCAGCAAATGGCCTGACCAGTCGACGAAATCTTTCAGCTCCGCGAAAGCGCGTGAAGTGATCACGTCGAATTTGTTGTCATCTTTTAGCTGCTCCACGCGACCGGTATGTACCTGCACGTTGTTCAGTGCAAGCTCTGCTTTCACTTGCGTGAGAAAGGCCGTCTTCTTTTGCACGGTATCGATCAGGTGCACTTGCATCTGCGGCGCTGCCTGCTGCGCCCAGATAGCCAGCACGAGGCCTGGCAATCCGCCGCCTGATCCGACATCGAGCACGCGCGTCGCGCCGACATACGCATGCAGCGCGGCCATGCAGTCGAGCAGGTGCTGTGTCAGCATCTGTTGCGGGTCGCGCACGGCGGTCAGGTTGTAGACCGCATTCCACTTGGCCAGTAGCGAAAGATACGCAAGCAACTGTTCGATTTGCGACTCGCTCAGCGCAAGCGATAAGTCGATCGCACCGGACCTCAGGGGTTCTCGCAATGCCTCGATATCGGTGGCCATTCAAGCGGCATCCGGATTGTCATTGGCTGCGGCAAATTGCCGGAATCCGCCCTTCTTCAAATGCACCAGCAACAGCGAAATCGCGGCGGGGGTAACGCCAGCGATGCGCGAGGCTTGCCCCAGTGTCTCGGGACGGTGCTGCTGCAGTTTCTGGCGGACTTCCATGGACAGCGCGTGCACGCTCATGTAGTCCAGTTCGTCTGGCAGCTTGAGGTTTTCGTAGTGCTCGTGGCGCTCGACTTCTTTGGCTTGTCGATCGATGTAGCCGGCATACTTGACCTGGATCTCGACTTGCTCGGCTACTGCCGGATCAAGCCCGGGATGATCGAATCGGCGGCCATCGACCGTGGTCAGGCTCATCAGGCTGTCGTAACGGACATTCGGCCGACGCAGCAGGTCTGTGAGTGCGTACTCTCGCTCCATGGCTTTGCCCAGAACGCGCTCTGCCTCAGCATCGGCAATGATCTTGGGATTGACCCAGGTCGATTTCAGGCGCTCGAGCTCGCGCGCGATGGCCTCGCGGCGACGTTCGAATGCTTCCCATTGCGCGTCTCCGACGCACCCCAGCCGCCGGCCGATGTCGGTCAGCCGAAGATCGGCGTTGTCCTCGCGCAGGCTCAGCCGGTACTCGGCGCGACTGGTGAACATGCGGTACGGCTCCTGGACGCCCTGGGTCACCAGGTCGTCGACCAGCACGCCGAGGTAGGCTTGGTCACGACGGGGCAACCAGGGCTCGCGCCCCTGCGTCTGCAGTGCGGCGTTCAACCCGGCGAGCAAGCCTTGTGCGGCCGCTTCTTCATAGCCGGTGGTGCCATTGATCTGCCCGGCAAAGAACAAACCGCGGATGGCCTTGGTCTCGAGCGACGCTTTCAGGCCGCGCGGATCGAAGTAGTCATATTCAATCGCGTAACCGGGCCGCAGAATATGGGCATTTTCCAGGCCGCGCATGGAGCGCACCAGTGCCAGCTGCGCATCAAATGGCAGGCTGGTCGAAATGCCGTTCGGGTAGAACTCGTGCGTCGTCAGCCCCTCAGGCTCGAGGAAGATCTGATGGGAATCCTTATCCGCAAACCGATGAATCTTGTCTTCGATCGAGGGGCAATAGCGCGGCCCGACGCCTTCAATTACTCCGGTAAACATGGGGCTGCGGTCCAGCGCGCCGCGAATGATGTCATGCGTCTGCAGATTGGTGTGGGTAATCCAGCACGGCCGCTGCTCCGGGTGCATCTGCGCATTACCCATGACGGAAAACACCGGCACCGGATCGTGGTCGCCCGGCTGCTCGGTCATCACCGAAAAATCGATGCTGCGGCCGTCGATACGCGGCGGCGTACCGGTTTTCAGCCGGCCCTGCGGCAAACTCAACTCTTTGAGGCGCGCGGAGAGCGACATGGCAGGGGGATCCCCTGCCCTTCCCGCAGAATAATGATTGAGGCCGATGTGAATTTTTCCGTCGAGGAAGGTACCTGCCGTCAGCACCACCGCGCGCGATCGGAAACGTATGCCCGCCTGCGTTACTGCGCCGGTGACCCGGTCGCCCTCCACCATCAAATCGTCGACGGCCTGCTGAAACAGCCAGAGATTCGGCTGGTTTTCGAGCCTGGAACGTATCGCCTGCTTGTAGAGCAAGCGGTCTGCCTGCGCCCGGGTTGCGCGCACGGCCGGGCCTTTGGACGAATTCAGGATGCGGAACTGTATACCTGCCTCATCGGTGGCAATCGCCATCGCGCCGCCCATCGCATCGACTTCGCGCACCAGATGCCCTTTGCCTATGCCGCCGATCGACGGATTGCACGACATTTGCCCCAGGGTCTCGATGTTATGCGTCAGGAGCAGCGTTTTTTGCCCTGTTCGCGCAGCCGCCAGCGCCGCCTCGGTACCCGCATGGCCGCCGCCAACGACAATCACATCAAACTCAGAGGGAAATTCCATGGAGCCCGGCTGCGCAAGGAGGAAATGCGGAGGCTGGATTATAAGGGCATTTGTCTGAGCCAAACCCGCCGCGCGCTGCTCAGACCAAAATTCTGCTCGGGAAACACCAAATGATTCCCTGTGTTACGACAAGGAAGTGCGACGGTGCCACACGGCACCTAGCAACATCAAGGACTTGGGGACGCTGCGCTGGCAGCGGATGTACTGGTTTTCCTCGATCAGCGCCCTCCTACGGATGGTTAGCCAGGGATGTGCTGTGAATAGGCTGTGAATTGGTTGTGGATGACCTGTGGATCAGCTGTGCATAAGCGGATGGGCTGCCGCGATTGTTTCACGTGGAACCCAAACATCGCTCCGCCCGAAGGCTCGCCACATGTTTCACGTGGAACCATCAGCCTCTGAAAAATGCGTCGTAGCCCGTCTTGATGATCAATAGCCCGACCACTAGCAAGAACAACTTGCGGACAAAGCTTGTGCCGCCCTTCAACGCCAGGTGCGTGCCGATAATGGATCCAAAGATATTGCAACAGGCCATGAATAAGCCCAATGGCCAGATCACGTATCCCGCCGCCGCAAACCAAGTCAGCGCAGCAAAATTGCAGGCAACATTGACGACTTTGGCAATGGCTGACGCTTGCAGAAAATCGAGGTGAAAAAAGCGGACGAACATAAAGATCAGAAAACTGCCGGTGCCGGGGCCAAACAATCCATCATAGAAACCTATCAGTGCCCCGGTCAGCAAGGCCAAACCTAGGCGCTTGTCAGACTGCCCGTCTGCCAAAGACTCACTGCCAAAAGATTTCCGGCGGAAAACATACACCGCCACTGCGAATAGGATGAACGGTAGCGCTTTGCGTAAGATCTCTTGGGGAAACAGTGATACGGCACGCGCGCCCAAAAATGCGAACACCAGCGCAGCCACGGACGCAGGAAGCGCGATGCTCCAGAGCAAGGTCAGCCGTTTCGCGTAGCTGCGGGCGGCAAACGCCGTGCCCCAGATAGCCGCCAGCTTGTTCGTGCCGAACAGCGTCGAGGGCGCGGCTTGTGGGAAAACGCTTAACAACGCGGGGAGTTGAATCAGGCCACCGCCGCCGACGACCGAATCAATCAGCCCAGCCAGCACCGCCGCGAGCCCAAGTAACAGGTAATCGCTGGTCAGGATTTCCAAATGGCACGCCCCCGAATGGCGATGATGTCGCGATTGTTAGTGAGCACTATCGCGATTCTCTTTTGTTGGTCGGCTATGTAGACAGGGTGGCGGGCAACGGTGCCGCATGAGCCTGGCGCTCCGCACGGATCAGCGCCGCGGTTTTGTCGGCAATCATGATAATCGGCGAGTTCGGATTGCCCGACGTAATCAGCGGCATCACCGACGCATCGACGACTCGCAGCCCAGCCACACCCCGCACGCGCAGACGGGAATCGACCACGGCCATAGCGTCGTCCTCCCTGCCCATCTTGCAGGTGCCAACCGGATGGAAAATCGTGGTTCCAATATTCCCCGCCGCAAACGCAAGTTCTTCATCGGTTTGGAATTGCGGCCCCGGCATGAACTCTTCCGGCGCGTATCGTTGCAGGGCCGGTGCGCGAACGATGCGACGCGTGATCGATAAGGAATCTGCAGCCACTTGTCGATCTTCGGCGGTGCTCAGGTAATTGGGCGCGATCACCGGTGCTGTCTGCGGATCGCCGCTGACAATCCGCACATGTCCTCGCGCGGTCGGCCGAAGGTTGCAGACGCTTGCCGTGAATGCAGGAAAATCATGCAGGGGCTCACCGAATTTGTTCAGCGACAGCGGCTGCACATGATATTGAATGTTCGCTGACGTTTGCGATGGATCAGACTTTGTAAACGCGCCCAACTGCGATGGCGCCATCGACATTGGGCCGCTGCGATTCAGCGCATACTCCAGACCGATCTGGAGCTTGCCGAGCCAGCTGTTCGCCATCGTATTCAGCGTCTTCACGCCCTGTACCCTGAACGCCATTCGCAACTGCAAATGGTCTTGCAGGTTTTCTCCCACGCCGGGTAATGGCGTGACCACCGGGATCTGGTGCTGCGATAACAACGCCGAGGATCCCACGCCCGACAACTGCAGTATCTGCGGCGACCCGATCGCGCCGGCGCTCAGCAGCGTCTCGTGCGCCGCCTCGGCAAACCAATGCTGACCGCCGCCGGTGAACTCGACGCCTCGACAGATCGCCCCCTGCGCGGTTTTTTCGATGCGCAGCTTGTGCACATGGCAGCCGGTCATGATGTCGAGATTGCCGTGGCGACTTTTCACCGAACGCAAAAATGCTTTCGCTGTATTCCAGCGTATGCCACTGCGCTGGTTCACTTCAAAATAACCGCAACCTTCATTGTCGCCACGATTGAAATCGTCGATGGTCGGAATGCCCGTCTGCGCTGCCGCCTCACGAAACGCATCAAGAATCTCCCAGCGCAACCGTTGCTGCTCAACCCGCCATTCGCCGCCTGCACCATGAAAGCCGTTGGCGCCCGCATGATAGTCTTCCGTCTGCTTGAAGATTGGCAGCACATTCTGCCAGCGCCAGCTGTCATCACCGGTCAGCTCGGCCCATGCCTCGTAGTCACGCGTCTGCCCGCGCATGTAGATCATGCCGTTGATCGACGAGCAGCCACCCAACACCCTGCCGCGCGGGTAGATCAGGCTGCGTCCATTCAGGCCGGGATCCTGTGCGGTGCGATAACGCCAGTCGGTACGCGGATTGTCGATACAGTACAAGTAGCCGACCGGGATGTGTATCCACACATAGTCGTCCTTCCCTCCGGCCTCGATCAGCAGCACCGAGACACCGGGATCTTGCGTCAGCCGGTTCGCCAGCACGCAGCCCGCTGTGCCTGCGCCGATGATGATGTAGTCGTACTTGCCCGCAGACTGCGGCGATGAAGACGCTTGCATCTCGACCTCCCGCGCTTACTTCGCGACTGGCATCGTGAACTCTGCGCCCTTGCCTATCGACTCCGGCCAGCGCTGCATGATGGACTTGTACCGCGTGTAGAACCGCACGCCCTCTTCGCCATAGATGTGCGCATCACCAAACAGCGACCGCTTCCAACCTCCGAACGAGTGCCATGCCATCGGCACGGGAATAGGCACATTCACACCCACCATGCCTGCTTCAATGCGGCGAGAAAATTCGCGGGCGGTATTACCATCCGATGTAAACAACGATACGCCATTACCGAACTCATGGCGGTTGATGAGATCAATCGCTGCACCCAAATCAGCAACCCGCACCACACACAGCACGGGACCAAAGATCTCTTCCTGATAAATGGACATGTCGGTAGACACCTGGTCGAACAAAGACCCGCCGAGGAAGAAGCCCTGCTCATGGCCCGGCACCTGTAATCCGCGACCATCCACCAGGAGCTTTGCGCCTGCCTTCACGCCTTGCTCGATATAGGATTCAATCTTTGCCTTGTGCGCCGCCGTCACGACGGGGCCCATCTCGGCATCCGGCTCCATGCCATTTCTGACTTTGAGCGCCTTCACACGTGGCACCAGCGCATCCACCAACTTGTCTGCGACGCTGCCTACGGCCACTGCCACCGAAATCGCCATGCAACGCTCGCCCGCCGAGCCGTAAGCTGCGCCGATCAGTGCATCGACTGCCTGATCAAGATCGGCATCCGGCATGACGACCAGATGATTTTTCGCGCCGCCCAGCGCTTGCACGCGCAGCGGATACGCGCCTTTGCGGCGAGCGCCCTCGGTATAGATATATTCGGCAATCGGCGTCGAGCCGACAAAAGACACCGCCTTGACGTCCGGATGATGAATCAAGGTGTCTACCGCAAGCTTGTCACCCTGAACCACATTGAACACGCCATCCGGCAAGCCCGCTTGCTTGAAAAGCTCCGCAAGCATCAATGACGGGGACGGGTCCCGCTCGGAAGGTTTCAGCACAAAGGTATTCCCGCAGCCGATCGCCACAGGTGCCATCCATAAGGGCACCATCACAGGAAAATTGAAAGGTGTAATACCGGCAGTCACCCCCAACGGCTGCCTCAGCTGCCAATTGTCGATCCCACCGCCAATATTGTCCGTGAACTGTGTCTTCAGTAGCTGGGGCATGCCGCAAGCGAATTCAACGATCTCCAGGCCACGGACCACTTCACCCTTTGCATCGCTGAACACCTTGCCATGCTCACGGGTGATCAACGCGGCTAATTCATCATGATGCTTCTCTATCAGCTCTTTAAACTTGAACAAAACACGTGCCCGTTTCAACGGTGCGGTGTCTGCCCATGCAGGGGCAGCCGCTTGCGCGGCCGCGACCGCAGCATTCACCTCGGCCTCACTGGCCAACGCCACTTCAGCCATGTCGGCGCCGGTCGCGGGATTGAATACCGGCTGAGACCGGCCGCTGGTAGACGCCACGATCTGGCCATTGATGTAATGAGAAACCGCTGCCCGCCTGCCTGTCATAAGTTTTCCTCTTCGTTGTAATGACTTTTTTGCAGAGTAACCCAGAGAGCTTTCGCATACTCCATGAGTCAGCATCAATGGCTACCTGGGAGCTCATTATAAAGTTTCAACCAAGATTCACGTTGAACCCATGCCGCTTCGTCTTTTGTCTTTGACGCACACAGCAACCAAGACACCGTCATGGCTTCCGGACCCGGGCTGATGGATAAGTACCGCGAGACTTGACACTGCTACACGCCACTACACCAGACAGTGAGCTGATCTTGTGGAAAAAGCTAGGGACAACTGTGGTCGGTAAAGTGGAAAACCCCATGGTTTGAAGTTTCCCTGATTTTTATGCAGAAGCTGTCCTGTGCTTACCGTACCCCTATTCAGACTTTATCTTTTCGCTAGTCATCTGAGCTAGAAGGGAAAATACCAGTTATCCACACAAAACGCCCTGCTTTATCTACTACTACTAATTTGAAATACAAGCTTTAACAAACAAGATGAATTGAACACCCTGCATCGAAACAAAAAACAGGGCGTGGACAACGCTCTGGATAAACCGTGGATACTTTGTTGATAAACCCAGCCGATACGACAATAACACCGCCATGGTATGGTGCGCGATATGGGCTAAACTTCTGATGACACGTAGTACCAGTCTCGCTGCCACAAAGCGTTCACCTAGTTCGGCATGCAGGATCGCGCAGCTCAGTACGACTCCGAAAATGGGCTTAACGCCCCTGAGCTACGCAATTGCTCGCGCAACCACTGATGCCCCGGACTTCTCGCATCACGCTCATGCCACAGCATGTCAATATGAACTTCAGGCATAGGAAACGGTAATTCTTTTGCCACCAATGCGTTGGTCATCCCAGTCGCCGCAATGAGGTGGTGTGGCAGCACCATGATGAGATCGGAGTGTGCGACGACCTTGCCAGCGGTGAAAAACTGGTTCACCGTCAGCAGAATGCGGCGCTCTTTATTGAGAGATAACAAGGCATCATCCACTAAACCGCGAGCTCGGCCCGAAAAACTCACGAGCAGATGGTTGGCCTGACAATACGCCTCGAGCGAAAGATCTTTATTTGCCAGTGCATGTTCTTTGCGCATGACGCAGACGTATTGACTGGTATACAAACGCTCATGACGAATCGGGGTTTCTGTAGCACCTTGCAGTTGAGCTACCACTCCCGGGAAAAAACCGATCGCCAGATCAATATCTCCTCGCAAGAGCAATGGCCTTGGTTCGCGTGTCGTCAAGGGCATCATGCGGATATCAATACCTGGCGCATCTTTTTCAATCACCCGCACCAATGGCGGTAGTAGCAAGCCAGCGGTTGCATCGGCCATCGCCATTCTGAACGTCACATGCGCTTTTGCGAGTTCGAAGCTACGCGGCGCGACGGCCTCTTCAAGGTCTGCCAGTGCGCGCCTGACAGCGGGCCATAACGATTCCGCGCGAGCGGTCGGTTTGACACCGTGTGCGGTACGGATCAGTAACTCATCGCCCAGTGCATCTCTCAGCCGCTTTACCGCGTTTGATACGGCTGGTTGAGTCATGGCTAACCGGCTGGCTGCTCGGGTCAGGTTTTGCTCAGTCATGACGGCGTCGAACACCCGCAGCAAGTTCAAATCCAATGTCAAAAAGCTCATTTTTTTATCCAGGCGCTAGAGAATAGGCGGCTATGCGCATGTTATACGCAAAAAGTATTGCCGACATTTAAAAATATAATTGTATTTATATCTTAGCCCTGATTTATACTGCGGCGCAACATACTTACACTTACCTAAGACCATTTATGCAAACTACCCATTTTCCCTTCGCTTCAACCGCAGCCGTTCTCCGCTTATCGCACTGGTTTAGTGGTTTATTTGCGGGCCAATCCGCGGGCAACCCCAGTCTTGAGCAACGCGTCGACCACATTCATGCACTGCAGCGCATGGCACGTGATCTGGAAGTCAGCCAGCCCAACTTGGCCGCAGAATTGCGACATTTCGCTGCCCGCTCTTAAGACGGACCGTGTCGCTCACCAACGCGTAGTCTCAGCGGCTGTCACGTCCCTACGACGTCTGACCCGCCCGAACCGGAGACCAACCAGCACGACGAGTGCTGCGCATGCAGCGAGCACCCCTCGCGTACCCACGACAGCCAGCGCGGCGCCGGCAGCGGCGACACCCAGTGCCTGACCGAGGAAGAAACACGACGCAAAAGCAGCGACCGCAGCGCCACGCCGCTCCGGCGCCATCTGCGTTGCATTGATTTGCAACGTGTTATGAAGCATGTAAAAGCCCAAGCCGAAACCCGCGCACGCAGGGAACGCCAGCCACCAGACGGGCGTCAGCGCCAGCAGCAAGAGTGATACGCCCACCAGCAGCGTACCCCCATTGATCAAGCCCACTTCCCCGAGACGGCTGACTAAATACGGAGAGCGCATCGCAAAGATCAGACCACCTATCCCGAACAGCATCACCAACGACCCCGACGACGCGAGCGACAGGCCGTATACCGAGTGCAGATGGGCGGGAACGAAGGCCAAGGCGCCGAAGATGACAGCCCCTTCAAGCGATACGGTCAGCAGCACCTGCTGTGCCCACGCCACACGCAGCACGTGACGGAACTCGATGAACATTCGTCGAAAGCCGGACGCTTCGATGACATGCAATACACGCGCATGCGCGGGCAGTGAGCGGTTAATGACATGCAAACCGACACTGGTGGCGGCGAACCACACCGCAATCAGAAAGAACGGAAAGCGCCAGCCAAAGTAATCAGCGCTCAAGCCGCCGACCACGACGCCAGCAGACAACCCAAGAATTTGACCGATCAGAAATTTTGCCAGCACCGGCTGGCGATGCTCGTATGGGACCACATCGCCGATCCATGCCATCGACAGCGGGATCACCGACGCCGCCATCGCGCCTGCCAGCGCGCGAGCGACTAGTAAGGCTGTGAAGTCCGGCATGAATGCACAAAGCAAGGCCGTCACACTGCAAGCAGCGCAACCATGTGCGACCACACGCACCTTGCCATAGCGATCCCCCAGGGGGCCAAACAACAGCTGCGAGACACCGTAGGCAAAACCGAATACGGTGACTACCCAGGAGGCCAGTGCAATACCGATGTCGAATTCATCTGCGAGCCGGATCAACATCGGGTCGGCGACCCGCATCGACATGCCACTACCAAACGCGCCAACGGCCAATGCAATGATCGCGCGGCGGATCACCGGCGGCAATGTGTGCTCAGACCAAGATCGGGTAGTGTCAGTCACAGCACGCTTTCTTTTATACGGCTGCCGCATCGCAGTCGACGGGACAGCACCTTTTTATGGTTGCGCGACGTATCGGGATCAGAGACTTTGCTCGCTTTCGAAACATCGCTGTTCGCCGCTGACCGGATCCATGAAGCGGAGCGATTTTGCCAGCAGCTTCAGCGGCTTGGTGAAATCATCCGCACCAGCCGGCCGAGCAACCGGATAAAACCCATCATTCAGCAGCGGCAAACCCAGCGCGTTCATGTGAACTCTGAGCTGATGCATTTTCCCGGTCAATGGATATAGCTGGTAGCGCGCAAGATCGCCCGAGTGCGAGACGCGTTCGATGCGGGTGAGCGCATTGGGCTCGCCATCGATCTCGCGCATCCTGAAGAATTACTCATCGCGCACGATACGGCTGTGTCGTTCGAGCGGAAAAGATAAGGCGGCATCAGCAGGAACTGCAGCAATGGCCTCGTACCGCTTTTCTACAGACCGTCGTCGGAACAGTGATTGCCAAAGACTGCGCGTTGCTGGATTTACCGATAGCATCATCACACCCGCGGTTTCGCGATCAAGACGATGAATCGGTGTCAATGTCTCAATGCCCGTCGATTTCTTCAAGCGAACCAGTAGCGTCTCGCGCAAAAACCGTCCACCCGGCGTCACTGGCAAAAAATGCGGCTTGTCGACGACGAGTAGCTCATCGTTCAGGAACAGGATTTTTTCATCGAACGGAATACGCGTTTCGAGTGCTCGCTCGCGGTAATAATAGACGGAGGCACCGCCGCGATAAGGGCTCTCGGGGGACAGGCGTTGGCCCTGCTCATCCACCACCTCGCCACGCGCGGCGCGCTCACCCCAGCGATGCGCCGGCACGTCAGGAAAACGGACAGCAAAAAACTCTCCCAGCGTCTTCCAGTGACCATGGGGCAGCCCCACCCTGCTGGCGGACACGCCGTCTCGCATGGGCAGCGGTGGAATTGGAGGGTGCATTTGAGCCGTGGCCAAGTCAGCAAGGAAGCACAGGGAACATCTCGACGGCGGATTTTACTCAATCCCGCGCATCATCCCGGCCGTTCTCTGGAAAAGTAGTCGGTGGGAGTGGCGCCCCTGTGTAGTAGCCTCAGGGGATAGATTAAGTCGCTGCAAAACAAGCAGATGCCTTATTGTAGGGGGATAAGCAGTTATTCATTTCACGCCCAAGGTTTACCGATGAAAATCGCCCTACTTGATGATTACCAGGACCGTGTCCGCCACCTCCCTTGTTTCAGTCTGCTCGAGGGAATGGATGTCAAAGTGTTCAACCACAGTGCAAAAGGACTGGGCCAGCTGGCGATACGCCTGGCCGACGTGGAGGCGCTGGTGCTGATTCGTGAGCGAACCGCGATCAGCCGCGCGCTGATCGAGAAACTGCCCAAGCTGAAGTTTATTGCTCAGACAGGGCGCATCGGAGCGCATGTGGATCTGGCGGCTGCCGCAGCGCGCGGCATCACTGTCGTCGAAGGTAGCGGCGATCCGGTCGCGCCTGCGGAGCTCACCTGGGCACTGATACTGGCTGCTCGGCGGAAGATCCCGCAATACGCGTCGTTATTAAAGCAAGGACTGTGGCAAGCTAGTGCGATCGAGCCTGCGCGCAGCACATTGGGAAGCGCCTTGCACGGGCGTGTGATGGGTATCTGGGGCTATGGGCGCATAGGCCAACGGATCGCGCGCTACGCGCAAAGCTTCGGCATGACGGTGCTGGTTTGGGGCAGCGAAGCCAGCCGCAACCAGGCCGTCACGGACGGCTTTGGCGCGGCAAACAGCAAGAAAGCCTTGTTCGTCCAGTCCGATGTGCTCAGTCTGCATCTGCGGCTCTCCGACGCCACACGCCATGGTGTCGAGTACGAGGATTTGTCCTTGATGAAACCGGACGCGCTGATCGTCAATACCAGCCGCGCAGAACTGATTGCGCCGGGCGCACTTGAGGCAGCCTTGCGCGAGGGGCGGCCCGGCGGCGCCGCGCTGGATGTGTTCGAGATCGAACCGTTGCCGATCAATGCGTCCATACTCCAGCTGGACAATGTACTGGCCACCCCGCATATCGGTTTCGTCGAGACCGACAGCTATGAGCGCTACTTCCGTCCGGCCTTTGAAGCCATCGTCGATTTCGTTCAGGGCAAGCCCGTGAACAATATCGCGCAAACCAAATGACAAGATGACCTCTCAAGCGCCGCCGCTCGGGCAAATCGTCAGCATCAATGTCGCCAAAGTGTCGCCCCTGTTCGTGAAAGACGGAGAGACCACCCACCGCATCATGTCGGGCATACGCAAGCAAGCGATGGGAACCCCGATGGGCGTGAGTCCATTGGGAATCGCTGGTGACGAGCAAGCCGACCTCAGCGTACATGGTGGACTGGACAAGGCGGTGTACCTCTACCCGCATGAGCATTACGCGTTCTGGAACGACGCTCGCGGACGCATGCTCAAGCAAACTACGGAGCTCTTGCCAGGGGCGATGGGCGAAAACCTGACGACCACAGGCGTGCTGGAGACCGATCTCTGGGTCGGCGATCGTTTGCAGATGGACGAGGTGATTCTCGAAGTGACTGAGCCACGTTCACCCTGCTACAAATTCGGAACAGTGATGGGTTATGCGCACGCGCTCAAGCACATGCTGCAATCGGGTTATACCGGCGTCTACCTGAGAGTGATTCAGACGGGTGTATTGCGCGCCGGCGAACACATGATGCTCTTACCCGGTCGGCGCGAGCTCAGCATTGCGCAGATCAACGATCGGCGTCTGAAGGGACGTCAACGAGACTTGTTCTGATCAGACGCGACGCGTGGTTCGCATGCGGCAGGTGACGCCAGAGTTTGCTCCATCCCGGCGGCCATGGCAACGCCGGACCGGAGTACGGTGCCACATGACTGCGCAGCGGGATGACAGGCAAATGATCCGGTACCGCGCCATCGCGCACATCCCAGCCTAGCGAGTAGGTGTAGTTGGGCAGCAGCGCCTCGCAAACATCAGCGAACCATTGTGAGTGATCCTCATCGCGGCCCAGCGCGCGCGACAAGCCCTGCGGATCGAAGCGCGCTAGCGAAGACACCAGCTCATGTGCCGTGGCACCGGGCGCATCACCCCAGCCCATCACAGGATTCAAATTGTATTCAGCGCCCGAACCGTACCAGCCCTCGCGCCAGCTTCGCTGCATCCATTGACGCGGACCGGTAAACAAATGCCAGCGCCAGTGCAAGCCCGAGGGCTTGGGCCAGCTATAGAGATAGAGGCGCTGATACCCCGCCTTGTGCAGCTCGCGCATCATCCCCATCAGTCGACCATGCGGCATGCGATCTGGTGACGAACGGCGAAACTGAATTGGTTCGCCATCCGCATGTTGTACCTGATCGCAAGAGAGATTCAGGTCCAGGGTTCTTCCTTCGCTCGCAAAGCGTGCCGAGATCCATCCCGTCATCAGATTGACGGCAGTCACCACGCCATAGCCGCGATAGCGATGGAAGATCACAGTGCCGGGTGCAACGGGTTTCATGAATGAACTCGGGTTGTCATACAACAGACGACAGTGTATCCGACATTCTGCGCCGACTGCCGAGCGTTTATCGAGCGATCGCTCCGAAAATTGATAGAGAGCTTCGGAGCATTCTGACAGCTGAACCTCCGCAACTTCCCGTGCTGCAAATCATGCATAAGATCATGCCAACATAGCATTGGATTAAAGCGAATGGATCCTCTTACTATGCAGGTCCATCTTGTCTCGGATGGCGGGCAATCAGGTCGTTCCTCGCCTTGCTTGCCCTGCACTTTCGGAGTGGATTCTTTCGGATCCACTCCTTTTTTTTCGCTGTTCTTCGCCGGTGCCACCGCAGCAGAGTAATGATGACTCGTCGTCTTGGCCTTCAGTCTATGATGTACCCACCATCACTATCGCAGCAATTCAACCGGGACATCATGAGCTTGCGCATCATTGCCACTGGCGGCACCTTTGACAAACATTACGATCCGATCGCCGGCACGCTGGGATTTGCCGAGAGCGTATTGCCAGAAGCACTGAAACGCGCCCGGCTCACCGAGGCGTGTGCATTCGAGCCGCTGATGGCTATCGACTCACTGGACATGCAAGACCAGCACCGCGAGCAGATACTGGCCGCGTGCAAGCGCGCTGCCGAGAGCAGGATCGTGATCGTGCATGGTACGGACACGATGCGCGAGACGGCCGCCGTGATCGCCGGGGCCCAGTTGCCCAAGACCATTGTGCTGACTGGCGCGATGGTTCCCTATCAGCTTGCTGGCTCGGATGCGATGTTCAACCTGGGCTCCGCAATCACCGCTGCGCATGTATCCAGGCCGGGCGTCTGGATTGCCATGCATGCCCAGGTATTCCCTTGGAATGAGGTTCGCAAGAACCGCGCGGTCGGTGTGTTCGAGCGCGCTGACTGAGTCTGAAATGAAAATGCTGGATAATTTACGTTAGCCATCTTTCATTCGCTAACGGGACCTCATGAACAACCAGCACCGTATGTTCGGCCTTGTACTGGCCGGCGCAATCGCCGTTCTCTCATCGCCGGCACTGTCGGCCTCATCGACATTCCCTTTGCAGCCGCTGGCAGACAAGCCGGGGCGCCTTTCCATCAACGGTCTTGGCAAGGTCTTCTATGTACCTTCTACGCTCGATACCATTCAGTGGGGATATTTGCCGAACGCGACCACGGCACCGGTGCTGACCGTGCCCTCGGGCGCCACGGTGGTTTTTGATACGGTCTCGCACGAGGGCATTCTGGAAGATCAGGGTCGCGATCCGATCGCCTACTTTGGGAAGCATGGCGTCCCGGCGCGCATGGTGTTGAAGGACGCGGCTGCCATCACGCGCTCCAGTCTCGCGCATGATTTTTCAAAAGACGGACCTCACATCGTCACCGGGCCGGTGGCGGTTCAGGGTGCCGAGCCAGGGGATGTGCTGAAAGTCGACGTGCTCGCGGTCACGCCGCGCGTGCCCTATGGCGTGATCTCGAATCGTCATGGCAAAGGTGCGCTGCCGGGAGAGTTCCCTGAAGGTGCAAAGCCCGAGCCGGATGCGAGCGCTGCCGAGCCAGACAAATTTCATAATGTCTCGATCTTCACGCCGATCAGCAAAAATTCACGCGGCCAGTGGGTGGGCATGATGAAGAACGCGCGTGGTGAGCCGGTCAGCTTTCCAACCGCCCCCTTCATTGGTGTGATGGGCGTCGCAGCGGACACATCGGAACCTGTTCACTCAGTGCCCCCCGGTGTCTACGGTGGCAATATGGATGTGAAAGATCTTGGCGCGGGTACGACGGTCTACCTGCCGGTCTTCGTGCCGGGCGCGAATTTCTATGCAGGCGATCCACACATGGTACAGGGCAATGGTGAAGTGGCACTGACTGCGCTCGAGCATTCGATGCGCGCGACGTTTCGTTTAACGCTATTGAAAAAAGGCGATCCGCGCATTCCATCGACCTCCGGCACGTTGACCAAGCCGTTCGGCGAGACCCCCGATTACTGGATAACGATAGGCCTTCATCCTGATCTGAATGAAGCGATGAAAGAGGCGGTGCGCGAATCCGTGCGTTTTCTGAGCGAAGTGCTGGGCATGGATCGCGCTGTGGCGTATGCGTATCTGTCCGCGGCGACGGATTTCAATGTGTCGCAAGTGGTGGATCGTACCAAGGGCATCCATGGCCTGATACGCAAGGCAGATTTCCGCAAGCTGAAGCACTCGATGAAATCAGCGGCGCCCAAACGTTGACCTGACGTCTGGTGAACGATCAGCAGCCGCTATCGTTCACGCTTCCGTCGGGCATGATGGTGTTGCAGATTTTCGCTTCGTCCAGTGTTGCGCCATCGATCTTCGCCCCCTTGAGGTTTGCGCCTTTCAGGTTGGCGGAGGCAAAGCTGGCACCTGTCAGATCAGCCCCTTCGAGGTTGGTGTCGCGCAGGAAGGCATTCAGAAAATTAGCCCCAGTCAGTTTGGCGCCGGCCAGATTGGCTTTTTTCAGGTTCGCACTCTCGAAATTGGTAGAGAGCGTGCGCTTTTCCATCGGACGCTGAGAGAGGTCGGCCTTCGACAGGTTGGCGCCTGAGAGATTGGCATTCTGGAAGTCTGCGCCGCGCAGGTCCATGCCTGACAATCCGGCATCGCTCAGGTCGCAGTACTTGCAGGCGTTGGTCACGCGCAGGTTCTCAATCTTGGCCGCGTCGGCAGCCAGTGCGGCCAGCGCTACGCTGCCGGCGATCAGGGCTGCGCCCAGCTGCAGCACGGTGAGTGGTTGAGAGTGCTTTGACACGATTATTTTCTCCGAAATATTCAGTTCGCGCGCCATGCGCGTGCCTGATGATACTTGATACCAGACGCGGGCTTTCTCGCCAGTGTGTCGCTGTGGAGCCACGGTCATACCCGACATCGCAGCGCTTATTTGCCGATGCAGAAGCGACTGAAAATCACACCGAGCAGATCATCTGAGGTAAAAGCGCCGGTGATGCTGCCCAATCTTTCCTGCGCCAGTCGCAGTTCTTCGGCGAACAGGTCCAGCGCGCTGTCGCGCTGATTCGCGAGGTCTGCGGCAGTCTGCAAGTGTGCTTGCGCCGCTTTCAGCGCCAGCAGATGACGTTCGCGCGCCAGATAAATAGATTCACCGGTCTGCTGCCATCCTGCGATGCGCAGCAGCTCCTTGCGTAACAAATCCATGCCGACTTTTTCTGATGCCGACAAATAAATATGCGTGACATCCGTCTCGACATCGACCGAGGGCTTGTGCCCTGACAAATCGATCTTGTTCCAGATGCGCAGTAGGGGCACGTGCATCGGCAGACGGTTGAGGATTTCTTCATCGGCGCGCGTCGGTCCCCGGCTGGCATCGAGGATATGTAGCACGACATCAGCCTGTTCGACCGCGGCCCACGTGCGTGAGATACCAATGCGCTCGACCTCGCCATCGGCTTCGGCATCGTTCCGTATACCGGCGGTATCGATAATGTTGATCGGTATGCCTTCCACCTGAATGGTTTCGGTGATCTTGTCGCGCGTGGTGCCGGCGATCGGTGTCACGATCGCGACATCCGATCCGGCCAACGCGTTCAGCAATGAGCTCTTGCCGACATTGGGCTGGCCTGCGAGCACGACTTTCAGACCATCGCGCAGCAGCGCGCCCTGTGCCGCTTGCGCGATCACGTTATCGAGGGTCTCGCGGAGGGTGTGCAGTTTGCCGCGCGCATCGGATTGTTCGAGAAATTCGATTTCTTCTTCCGGGAAGTCTAGCGTGGCCTCGACCAGCGTGCGCAGCTGGATCAGCTGCTCGACGAGTTGGTGAATGATTTGGGAAAACGCACCCGACAGCGATTGCGTGGCCAGTTTTGCGGCTGCCTCGGTGGAGGCTTCGATCAGATCGGACACGGCCTCGGCCTGTGCAAGATCCATTTTGTCATTCTGGAAGGCGCGGTAAGTGAATTCACCGGGATTGGCCAGCCGCAGGCTGATGGACTGACCGGCTTCGAGACATCGATTCAGTAGCATGTGCATCACTACCGGGCCGCCATGCCCCTGCAGCTCCAGCACGTCTTCTCCGGTGTAGGAGTGCGGTGAGGGAAACCAGATCGCCAGCCCGGAATCGATCACGCCGCCGTCGGCATCGATGAAGTCCAGATAAGTTGCGTGCCGAGGTTGCAGTGATGCTGCAGCGCCGAGCCGGCAGACAGCGCGCGCGACCGACATCAGCCCCTTGCCCGAGAGCCGGACAACGCCGATGCCGCCCCGGCCGGGCGCGGTAGCGATCGCTGCGATGGGTGAGGCATCAGAGAGCATGCAGAGATTTTAGCCGCAATAAAAAAAGTCCGAGGCCAGTGGCGACGGACTTTTTTGCGTGCAGCGTAGGCGGGCTCTGGTGCTTGAGGTCTTTTACGCTTTGCCTTCCGTCGACTGCTTGGTGATGACCCATTGCTGCGCAATCGACAGCAGGTTGTTCACAACCCAGTACAGCACGAGCCCAGCAGGGAAGAAAAAGAACATCACCGAGAAAGCGATCGGCATGAACATCATCACCTTGGCTTGTATCGGGTCGGGCGGTGTCGGGTTGAGCTTGGTCTGAACAAACATCGAGACTGCCATCACGACCGGCAAGATATACCAGGGATCCGGCGCGGCCAGATCCTGAATCCAGCCCAGCCATGGCGCATGGCGCATCTCGACGCTGGCCAGTAGCACCCAGTAGAGCGCGATGAAGACGGGAATCTGTACGAGGATGGGCAAACAGCCGCCGAGCGGATTGATTTTCTCGGTCTTGTACAGCTCCATCATGGCGACGTTCATCTGCTGCGGGTCGCCCTTGTAGCGCTCGCGAATCGCTGTCATCTTCGGTGTCACCAGCTTCATCTTGGCCATGCTGCGGTAGCTGGCGGCCGACAGCGGAAAGAAGGCGAGCTTGATGAGGATGGTCAGTACGATGATGGTCCAGCCCCAGTTGCTGAGCAGCTTCTGGATCTGCATCATCAGCCAGAAGATGGGCTTCGCGATAATCGTCAGCCAGCCGTAGTCTTTTACGAGGTCGAAGTCGGGTGCAAATAGTTCGAGCTTTGCTGACTCCTGGGGCCCAGCGTACAGTTTGCCTTCGAGCTTAGCCGATGCACCCGGGTCGATGCTATTCATCTTGCTGATGGCGCCGACGGCATACAAGCCGTTGCCTATCTTGCGCGTGAATAGTTCATGCTGGGTTTTATCGAGTGGCTGGTACGCAGACACGAAGTAATGCTGCACCATCGCGACCCAGCCATCGGGTGTCTGCGTGGCAGCGGGATTCTTGCCCTTGTCGATATCTTCAAACGAGACTTTGCGGAATTTTTCCGCGTCTGTGTAGATGGCCGGGCCAGTGAAGGTGCTGTAGAAATGCGAGTCGCCGTCGAGCTTGCTAGCGTCGCGCACCAGTTGCGTATAGACCGACGGCGCGATGGGCGAGGCGCTGCCATTGGTCACGTGATGCGAGAGGCCGATCTCATACTCGCCGCGCTTGAAAGTGTAAGTCTTGGTCAGCTTGACGCCCTCCTGCTCGGCATCCAGCACCAGTTGCACCGAGTCGCCGGCCTCCAGCGTGCGTGCGCCGGCGCGCGCAGTGAACATCGAACGATGATTGGGGAAGTTGCCGCCGATGAGCCCGCTCTGACCGACATAGGTTCGGCCGGCGCCGGATTCAAGCAGCACGATATTCTTGCTTTGATCGGTGCCATCCTTGTGCTTGAGCAGCTCGACGCGGACCAGCTCACCCCCTGCCGTGCTGATCTCGGCCTTGAGCAGATCGGTCGTGATCGTGATCCGCTCGCCTTGCGCGGCCGCCGCGTTATCGCCCGGCACATCAGCATTGCTGGCCGTTGCCGAGGCGGCTGCACTGGCCTGCGGCACCGACGCCTCCGTCTGCGTGTCGCCTGCGGTTTTCGTGATTGCAATGGACGACTCGGCGGCGAACATCGAGGGCCCGCCGTTGTACAGATTCCAGTTATCCCACAGCATCAGCAAGGACAGCGAGAAGATCACCAGCAGAACAGTACGTTTGATATCCATGGAAGGTGTGAGTCAGGGCTTTTGTTCGTAAAGGCGAACCTGCGCGGGGGATTCCGCGCGAGGTTCACAGGATGAAGAATGCGGTGGTACCAGATCGACGCCGCCGGGATGCCAGGGGTGGCACTTGCACAGACGCTTTCCGGCCAAGAGACCGCCGCGCAGCGCGCCATGGGCGGCGATTGCCTGCTGCGCGTACTCCGAGCAGCTTGGATAAAAGCGGCAATGCTGCCCCAGCAGCGGGCTGATTCCCAGCTTGTACGCACGGAGCATCATCAGCAGCAGAGATTTCATCGGGAAGTCGCGAGATCCGATTGCCGGACTTTGTCCAGCAGCAGTTTCAGTTCAGACGCCAGAGCGCGCTTGTCAGCAGAAGACGCCGCGACTTGCCCGCGTGCGACAACCTGAGCAGTCAGCCGGATGATGCAATCGACATTCGGCAGCAGCGCCAGCCGGAAGGCTTCTCTTGCTATTCGCTTGATCATGTTGCGGGTAACTGCGCGTTGCGCCAGCCGTTTCGCCACCACGATCCCGAGTCGCGGATGATCCAGCGTGTTCGGACGCTGGTACAAGGCGAAATGCTCGGTGCGGAACGCGGGTCGCAAACGAAAAACGGATGAGAACTCATCCGTTTTTACGATACGTCGGTGCCTGCCGTAATCCTCCGGACGCTGGCCGGGCAAGCTGTCAGGCAAAGTGGCTCAGCAAGTCTCAGACGGCAAGACGCTTGCGGCCCTTTGCGCGGCGAGCGTTCAGGACAGCGCGACCGCCGCGGGTAGCCATGCGTGCGCGAAAGCCATGCGTGCGCTTGCGGCGAACGACGGAAGGTTGATAGGTACGTTTCATGTTGGATCTCGCTAATCGAAAAAGCTCAGCAAAAAACCGGGGCGTACCCGGCGTACATCTTGAGTTGCGGCGCCGTCCTGTTCATCTGGCGGCGCGCAGCGCAGAGAACCTTGAATTAGACAGTATTTTCTGTATATCTGTCAATTACTTACAGGGGGTTTTGTCGAGCTGCGGGCGAGGGAAGCACGCGTACTCGCTTAATTTGCAGGGTTTTCGGGCTGACTTTCAAGGAGATTATTAAAAACATAATCCGTTCGTTCTTCGGGAGCTTTAACCGGGCATCGATTTCAGTGTCCGCCTGTGGATAACTTTGCCCTTCAGGAGTAAAATACGGTCATCGCGGCAAGCCTTCGCGCTTCGGCCATCCAACCAACGAATAAATCCGGAGTGCGCTTCTCGCCGCCGCTCCCCCAACGGGTTCAACGAATGGAAGAATTCTGGCAGACCTGCGCCACGCGGCTGCAACAGGAGCTGACGCCTCAGCAATTCAGCGCCTGGATCAAGCCTCTGGCGCCGCTCGATTTCGAGGACGGCCGTCTTCGGATCGCCGCGCCGAATCGGTTCAAGCTCGACTGGGTCAAGACCCAGTTCGCGGACCGGATCACCCGGTTGGCGGCAGAATTCTGGCAATCGCCCGTTGACGTTCAGTTCGTGCTTGACCCGCGCAACGGGGCGCTTAAAAAAGCAGCAGCTTTGCCGCAGCCTGCCCCGGCGTCTGGCCAAGAATCCATGATCGAGCGCGCCGAGCCAGCCGAGGAAAGCCACTTCCGGCGCGATCAGAGTCGCATCAATCAGGCGCTGACCTTCGACAGCTTCGTGACCGGCAAAGCCAATCAGCTGGCCCGGGCGGCCGCGATCCAGGTCGCCAGCAATCCGGGCAGCTCCTACAACCCGCTGTTTCTGTACGGCGGCGTGGGGCTGGGCAAGACGCATCTGATTCATGCGATCGGTAACCAGGTGCTGGCAGACAATCCTGCAGTGAAGATACGGTACATCCATGCAGAGCAGTATGTGCGCGATGTGGTGACCGCCTACCAGCGCAAAGGATTCGATGATTTCAAGCGCTACTACCACTCGCTGGATTTGCTGCTGATTGACGATATTCAGTTTTTTGGCGGGAAGAGCCGCACACAGGAAGAGTTCTTTTACGCGTTCGAGGCCCTGATCGCCGCGAAGAAGCAGATCATTATCACTAGCGATACCTACCCCAAAGAGATTACGGGTATGGATGACCGATTGATCTCGCGTTTTGACTCCGGGCTGACGGTCGCGGTGGAGCCCCCCGAGCTGGAAATGCGCGTCGCGATTCTATTGAAAAAAGCGACGCAGGAAGGCACGGTGCTAAATGATGATGTCGCGTTCTTCGTCGCCAAGCACCTGAGATCCAATGTGCGCGAGCTGGAGGGAGCGCTGCGAAAGCTGCTTGCGTACTCGCGTTTTCATGGCAAGGAAATCACGATTGACGTGGTCAAGGACGCGCTGAAAGATCTGTTGTCTGTGCAGAACCGGCAGATCTCGGTAGAGAACATTCAGAAAACCGTCGCTGATTTCTTCAACATCAAGGTCGCCGACATGTATTCGAAGAAGCGGCCAGCGAATATCGCGCGCCCACGTCAGATCGCGATGTATCTCGCCAAGGAGCTGACGCAGAAAAGCCTGCCCGAAATCGGTGAACTGTTCGGTGGGAGAGACCATACGACGGTACTGCACGCGGTGCGCAAGATCGCCGCAGAGCGCAGTAAAAACCCGGAGTGTAATCACGAGCTGCACGTGCTGGAGCAGACATTGAAGGGCTGACAGGCACCATTCCCTTTGACACAGATAACGACAAGGCAGACATGATCATGCAAAACAATAGAGTTTCCATCCAGAGAGCGATTTGCGAAAGGACTCCACGATGCAACTGGTAAAGACCCACAGGGATTCGCTGCTGCGACCGCTGCAGATCGTGAGCGGTATTGTCGAGCGTCGGCACATGCTGCCGATCCTCGCCAATATCCTCATCCGCAAGAATGGCGAGACGATCTCCCTGCTGTCGACGGATACCGAGGTACAGATCAGCACGCATGCGGCGATAGGCTCGGGTTCGGAGTCTGGCGCAACCACGGTCGCCGCGCGCAAGCTGCTCGATATCTTGCGCGCGCTACCTGAATCCGAAGTATCGCTGTCCGTGGCGAACAAGCGGATGACTCTGCAGTGCGGCAAGTCCCGCTTTGCGCTGCAGACGCTGGCGGCAGAAGAGTTTCCTACCGTTGCGCCGGCTACGCATTACAGCGCCACGGTCAGTCTGCCGCAAAAGACGCTCAAGCATCTTTTTAATATGGTGCATTTTTCGATGGCGCAGCAGGACATTCGTTATTACTTGAACGGCCTGCTGCTGGTAGTCGATGGCAAGAATGTGATTACTGTCGCGACCGACGGCCATCGCCTCGCGTTCAGCCAGGTCGTCACCGATCAGGAATTCGTGCGTCACGAAGTCATCATTCCGCGCAAATCCATCATTGAGCTGCAGCGCCTGCTGGAAGATACCGATGATCTGGTGACGCTGCAGATCGCGACGAATCAGGTGAAGGTGGATTTTGCCGACATCGAGCTGATCTCCAAGCTGGTCGAGGGCAAATTTCCAGATTACACGCGCGTGATCCCCAAGGCCTACAAAAACAACTTCACCATCGGCCGCGAGTTGTTGCTGCGCTCGCTGCAGCGTGCCGCGATCATGACTTCTGACAAATTCAAGGGGGTGCGCTGCATGATCGCCCCCGGCAGTCTGAAGATCAGCTCAACCAATGCTGATCAGGAAGAAGCCGTCGAGGAACTGGAAATCGATTACGGAGGTGATAGTGTGGACATTGGTTTCAATGTGACCTATCTACTTGATGTACTGAACAATCTGAAGTGCGAGCACATCAGTATCTCGCTCGGCGACGCCAACTCATCGGCGCTGATTACTGTCCCGGACGATGCGAATTTCAAATATGTCGTGATGCCTATGCGCATCTGAGCAACTGACAAGCAGCATGCGAAGGGGCCGGATGGCCCCTTTGCCCCTTTGTTGATGTGATGATTTTTTACGCGATAGCTTGATTAAGGTAGCCATGTCCGCGATTCCCTCTGAAAACAGCAGCTCTTCGAACCAGTACGGCGCCTCGTCGATTCAAATCCTGGAAGGTCTGGAAGCGGTACGCAAGCGCCCCGGCATGTACATTGGCGACACCTCCGATGGCACGGGCCTTCATCATCTGGTGTTTGAGGTGCTCGACAATTCAATTGACGAGGCGCTGGCCGGTCACTGCAGCGAGATTCATGTCACGATTCATTCGGACAATTCGATTTCCATCACCGACAACGGGCGCGGCATACCGACAGGTATCAAATGGGATGACAAGCATGAGCCCAAGCGCAGCGCGGCCGAGATCGTGATGACCGAGCTGCACGCTGGCGGAAAGTTCGACCAGAATGCGTACAAGGTCTCAGGCGGGCTGCATGGCGTGGGTGTCTCTTGCGTGAATGCGCTCTCAAAGAAATTGCAGCTGACGATACGTCGTGATGGCAAAGTGCATTTCATGGAATTCGCCAGCGGCGTGCCGCAGAACCGCGAAATCGAGATACAAGACGGTGTGGAAGTTTCCCCGATCAAGGTGATCGGGGAAACCGACAAGCGCGGCACCGAGGTGCATTTCTGGGCCGATGGGGCGATTTTTTCGCATGTCGAGTTTCATTACGACATACTCGCCAAGCGTATCCGTGAACTGTCCTTCCTGAACAATGGCGTGCATATCAAGCTGACCGACAAGCGCAACGGCAAGGAAGAAGATTTTGCTTTCGAGGGTGGTACGCGGGGCTTTGTTGAGTACATCAACAAGGCCAAGACCGTGCTGCATCCCACCGTGTTCCAGGCAACCGGTGAGCGCCAGTCGGAAAACAACACCACGATTTCCGTGGATGTGTCGATGCAGTGGAACGACTCTTTCAATGAAACGGTGCTGTGCTTTACCAATAACATCCCCCAGCGCGATGGCGGGACGCATCTGACCGGCCTGCGTGCCGCGATGACACGCGTGATCAACAAGTACATCGAAGAAAACGACCTGGCAAAAAAAGCCAAGGTCGAAATCGCAGGCGATGACATGCGCGAGGGACTGACCTGCGTGCTCTCGGTCAAGGTCCCGGAGCCGAAATTCAGTTCGCAGACCAAGGACAAGCTGGTGTCTTCCGAAGTTCGCGGGCCGGTCGAGGAGGTTGTCGCAAAGACGCTCACGGACTTCCTGATGGAGAAGCCGAATGACGCCAAGATCATCTGCGGGAAAATTGTCGAAGCGGCCCGCGCGCGCGAAGCGGCCCGCAAGGCGCGCGAGCTGACGCGTCGCAAAGGCGTGATGGATGGCCTGGGCCTGTCCGCTAAGCTGGCGGATTGTCAGGAGAAAGACCCTGCCCTGTGCGAGCTCTACATTGTCGAGGGTGATTCTGCCGGCGGTTCGGCCAAGCAGGGACGTGACCGCAAGTTTCAGGCAATCCTGCCGTTGCGCGGCAAGGTGCTGAATGTTGAAAAAGCGCGCTTTGAAAAGATGCTGTCCTCCGAGCAGATCACCACGCTGATCGCCACACTCGGCACCTCGATAGGCGCAGATGAATTCAACATCGACAAGCTGCGCTATCACCGTATCATCATCATGACGGACGCGGACGTCGATGGCGCGCATATCCGTACTCTGCTGCTGACCCTGTTGTATCGCCAGATGCCGCAACTGGTCGAGCGCGGCCATGTGTACATCGCTCAACCACCACTCTACAAAGTCAAGCATGGCAAGGATGAGCGCTATCTGAAAGATGACCTCGAAGAAGCCAGCTACATGATGCAGATCGCGCTCAATGATGTGTCACTGGTACCGGCCGAGGGTGCGACCCCGATCACTGGTGATGCACTGTCGGAGCTCGTACGCAAATACAACACGGCCAATGCGATCATCATGCGCCTGTCGCGCGCCATGGATGACGCGGCGCTGTCGGCGATCATGAATGGCGTGACGCTCGATCTGTCAAGCGCCGAGGCGGCCGAGAGGTCGGCGATGGCGCTTGCGACCGCGATCAGTGATCCGGACGTAAAGGTCACGGTGAGCAGCGACGATCTGTCCGCCAAACACATGCTGCGCGTCGAGCGTCGCCATCATGGCAACCTGAAGATCAGCGTGATCGATGCAGAATTCGTTCGTGGTGCGGACTATGGCGTGCTGGCTGAAGCCGCAGCGACCTTCAAGGGCCTGATCGCACCCGGTGCGCTGGTACGCCGGGGCACGGGTGAAAAAGTGCGTGAATCGGCAGTCAGTGATTTCCGTCAGGCGATGGCCTGGTTGCGCGACGAGGCTGAGCGCGGCGTGACCAAGCAGCGCTACAAGGGTCTGGGCGAGATGAATCCTGAGCAGCTCTGGGAAACCACCATGGATCCCACGGTTCGCCGTCTGCTGAAAGTGCAGATCGAGGATGCGATCGCCGCGGATCAGATTTTCACCACGCTGATGGGCGACGATGTCGAGCCGCGTCGCGCCTTTATCGAAATGAATGCGCTCGCCGCGGGCAATATCGACGTCTGATGTGCTTCTGTCGGGCTGACCGGCGTTTGCTGGTCGGCCTGCTTCCTCTCCCTACCCCTCCTTCCCTCATCCACTCACGCTCATCTTCGCTGGCGCGACAGCGCGGTCTTTTGTCTGATTTTTTACTAAAACGCACAAGTGAATCGACGAAACCATAGTTTTTTGCGCATTAACTACTAAATATACTGTGGGCCTGTTCGTTTTGCGCCCAATCATGGCCATTCAGGCAATCATTTTCGATGCGTACGGCACCTTGTTCGATGTCTATTCGATAGGTGTGCTCGCCGAGCGGCTGTTCCCCGGGGACGGCAAGGCGCTGGCCGAACTCTGGCGCGACAAGCAGATCGAATACACACGGCTGCGCACCTTGTCGAACACCTACAAACCATTCTGGGAAATCACGCAGGATGCGCTGATCTTCAGTTGCCGCAAGCTCGGGCTCGATCTCACGCTGGATGCGCAAAGCCAGATCATGGGCCAATACGCCGAGCTGCAGGCCTTCCCGGAAAGCGTGGCGACGCTGCACACACTGCGTGGTCAGGGAAAAAAACTGGCCATCCTCTCCAACGGTAATCCGGAGATGCTCGACGCCGTGGTGCAGGCAGCAGGCATGCAAACTTTGCTGAATGCGGTGCTGTCGGTACACGCCGTCAAAAAATTCAAGACAGCCCCTGAGGCTTACCAGCTTGGGCCTGACACGTTCGGTTTGTCGGCCAAGGACATGCTGTTCGTCTCCAGCAACGCATGGGATGTGTGTGGCGCGGCCTGGTTTGGCTATCAAACCTTTTGGGTGAACCGTGCGCATGCGCCGATGGAAGAACTGGGCGTCACACCCAGTGGCAGCGGAAGCACACTCAATGATTTATTGGACTTTGTGGAAACGGGCAAGCGGCAAATGCCGACGCCTGATGGATTCATTCAACCTAGCTGAAAGATTTTACTGATGACTACTCGTACGAATTGCCACGGACTTCAGGTCGATAGTGCGCTGCACCGTTTCATCGAGGATCAGGTATTGCCTGGCACGGGGATCAGCAGTGACAGCTTCTGGAAAGGTTTTTCACAGATAGTCCATGATCTCGCACCGAAGAATGCTGCGCTGCTCGCCGAGCGCGATCGCCTCCAAGTCGAGCTGGATCAATGGCATCGTGCGCATCCCGGCCCGATTGCCGATGTGGCCACCTATCGCGAGTTTCTCGAGTCCATCGGCTATCTGCAGCCCGTCCCCGCCGATGTCAAGGTAACGACGGAGAATGTCGATGCGGAGCTGGCGTCGACAGCTGGACCACAGCTCGTCGTGCCGGTTCTCAACGCGCGTTATGCACTCAATGCCGCGAATGCCCGTTGGGGCTCGCTCTATGACGCACTCTATGGCACCGATGTGATTCCCGAGGCCGAGGGTGCCACACGCGTGGGGGCCTATAACCCGGTGCGCGGCGCCAAGGTGATTGCCTTCGCACGTAACTTCCTCGATCAGTCAGCGCCGCTGAGCAAAGGGTCGCACGCTGACGCGACAGCGTATGCAGTGAATGGTGGCAAGCTGACGGTCACGCTGACAGATGGCAGCACCACAGGTCTCAAAGAAGAAGGAAAGTTTGCGGGTTACCAGGGTGATCCGGCATCACCTTCTTCGGTGCTGCTGAAAAATCATGGGCTGCATATTGATATCCGCATCGATCGCGCGGCACCGATCGGCAAAGACGATGCAGCAGGCATCACCGATGTGGTGCTCGAATCCGCACTGTCCACGATCCTCGATCTGGAGGATTCGGTCACCGTGGTTGATGGCGCAGATAAAGTCATCGCGTACGGCAACTGGCTTGGCATCTTGAAGGGCACGCTAGTCGAAACCGTCACCAAGGGAGGCAAGTCTTTCGATCGCACGCTCAACGCCGACCGCGAGTACCGGGACGTACATGGTCAGCCTTTCACGCTGCATGGACGCTCGCTGCTGTTTCTGCGGAATGTCGGTCATCTGATGACTAATCCGGCGATCCTGTTGGCCGATGGCCAAGAGATCCCCGAGGGCATCATGGATGCCGTCATCACCACGACCATCGCTCTGCATGACCTCCAGCGTCCGTCCAGCCAAAAGATTGGCAATACGCGCACCGGCTCGGTGTACATCGTCAAGCCCAAGATGCATGGCCCCAAAGAAGTCGCGTTCGCGGCCGAGCTGTTTTCGCGTGTCGAGGCGATGTTGGGGCTGAAAGAAAACACGGTAAAGCTGGGCATCATGGATGAGGAACGCCGAACATCGACCAATCTGAAAGCCTGCCTGAAAGAAGCATCGGCACGCGTTGCGTTCATCAACACGGGCTTTCTCGACCGGACCGGTGACGAGATGCACTCGTCGATGACAGGTGGTGCCATGCTGCGCAAGGGCGACATGAAAACGTCGACGTGGCTGACAGCCTATGAGCGCAGCAATGTACTGAACGGCCTCTCATCGGGCATGCGTGGCCGTGGGCAGATCGGCAAGGGTATGTGGGCGATGCCTGATCTGATGGCGGCCATGCTGGAGCAAAAGATCGGTCATCCGAAAGCGGGCGCCAATACCGCATGGGTACCCTCTCCTACCGCCGCGACTTTGCATGCGCTGCATTATCATCAGGTCGATGTCTCAGCGGTCCAGCAAGATCTGGAAAAAATCGATGCTGCTTCGGAACTAAAGAAGCTGCGCGATGAATTACTGATGATCCCCGTTGCCGCCAAGCCTAGCTGGTCTGCTACCGATGTTCAGCAAGAGCTGGATAACAATGCACAAGGCATTCTGGGGTATGTGGTGCGCTGGGTCGAGCAGGGCGTGGGCTGTTCGAAAGTGCCGGATATTCACAACGTCGGCTTGATGGAAGACCGGGCAACGCTGCGCATCTCCAGCCAGCACATTGCGAACTGGCTGTTGCATGGCGTAGTGACCGAATCACAAGTGAAAGAGACCTTGGAGCGTATGGCCAAGGTGGTCGATGGGCAGAATGCTGGCGATCCTTTTTATCGCCCGATGGCCTCGGATTTTGCCAAGTCATATGCGTTTCAGGCGGCTAGCGATTTGGTGTTCAAAGGTCTGCAGCAGCCTGCGGGATACACTGAACCGCTGCTGCATGCGTGGCGCCTGAAGTTCAAGAAGGAAGTGATGGGCGCGTAATCACCATCAGACCAACGAAAGGCTGGGGTTCGATACCCTGGCCTTTTTTGTGTGGTGATCAGTTTCTTACGCGCCTGTATTTACGAGCGTATCCGCTGTTCGTATTCGTCTGCGTCATGCCCTCGTCGCGGAACTCGAAGCGCGTGGTCGCGCCCACCGCGTGGACAACCCCATTCTCGAGCGTGAGTGCGAGGGTGCGCATCGTGGGCAGGGTGAGTGATTTCATATCAGGCTTGGGCTCCCGGCTGACGCGGGTCTGGCCGTCTTCGACGACGACTTCCAACCACTCGCCATAGCCATAGGCAAAGGTACTTTCGCCCAGCACATAGTCCCCGTAGAGGGCATTGCTCATCAGCTTGCCATGGGCGTTCTTGTGCGATATCCAGGTGACTTTGCCATCGCGAATGATGTAGCGTGCGGCGACGTCGGGCGGCGTCAGTTTGACTCCTGCATCATCCCACTCAATCAATTCATACGTGCCTTCGATCTTGGACCGAATGTCCGTGAGCTTATCCGCTGCGGAGGCTGTCAGCGAAGACAGGAGGAGCAGCGTCGAGAGGAGCAGGTTATTTTTCATCATGGATGGAGATCTCGCGGTGAGGAAGACACTGAATAAATCCACGTTTTATGGCGAGCTAGCGTAGCCGTGCGACCCAAGGCCCAGCAAGATCAGGGGACTGTCGCCAGTCACTCAGCGGATAAAGCTTCGCGTTGTGTTTAATCAGCGATCCCCCGGGGACCTCATCATATACGCACAGGCGAGCCGAGCCCACCTGTGCCGATTTGCTAATGCAGTGCGCGCTAGCCGTCAGGCAGCCAGTTTTTCCGCGGTCGTCGTAGGCACCGACGTGCGTATCAAGTGATCAAATGCGCCGAGTGCCGCTTTCGATCCTTCGCCCATCGCGATGATGATCTGCTTGTAGGGTACTGTCGTCACGTCGCCTGCGGCAAACACGCCAGGCACGGAGGTCTGACCACGCGCATCGATGTCGATCTCGCCATGTTTGGTCAGTGCCACGGTGCCTTTGAGCCAGTCGGTGTTGGGGAGCAGACCGATCTGCACGAAGATGCCTTCGAGTTCGATCGTTGTTGATCCACCGGTCTGACGATCGGTATAGCGCAAGCCATTGACTTTGGTGCCGTCGCCGGTCACTTCGGTAGTTTGTGCGTGTGTAATGATGGTCACGTTCGGCAGGCTACGCAGCTTGCGCTGCAAGACCTCATCAGCGCGCAGCTTGAGATCAAATTCCAGCAGCGTGACATGGCCGACGATACCGGCCAGATCGATGGCTGCTTCAACGCCGGAGTTACCACCGCCCACCACGGCCACCCGCTTACCCTTGAACAGCGGACCATCACAGTGCGGGCAGTAGGCAACGCCCTTATTACGATATTCTTTTTCACCGGGCACGTTCAGCTCGCGCCAACGAGCGCCGGTGGCTATCACGACGGACTTCGCTTTGAGGCTAGCGCCGCTTTCCAGTTGCACTTCAATCAGCTCGCCCGGAATCAGCGCAGAGGCACGCTGCAAGCCCATGACGTCGACTTCGTAGGCTTTCACATGCTGCTCAAGGGCAGCCACCAGCTTGGGTCCTTCGGTTGCTTTGACTGAGATGAAGTTTTCGATACCCAAGGTATCCAGCACCTGACCACCAAAACGCTCGGCGACTACGCCGGTGCGTATCCCCTTGCGTGCCGCATAGATCGCCGCGGATGCGCCCGCTGGACCACCGCCGACGACGAGCAGGTCGAACGCTTCTTTCTTTGCAATTTTCTCCGCTTCGCGCGCTGCGGCGCCCGTATCCAGCTTCGCCAGAATTTCTTCAAGCTCCATGCGACCCTGGCCGAAATGCTGACCATTAAGAAAAATGGTCGGCACCGCCATGATCTGACGTGCATTCACTTCCTCCTGGAACAACGCGCCATCGATCGTCACATGACGTATCTTCGGGTTAATCACCGACATCAGGTTCAACGCCTGAACAATGTCAGGACAATTCTGGCAAGACAAAGAAATGTAGGTCTCGAATAGATACTCGCCTTCCAGCTGGCGGATCTGGTCGAGCACATCGTCGCTGGCTTTCGGAGGATGGCCACCCACTTGCAAGAGCGCCAGAACCAGCGAGGTGAACTCATGCCCCATTGGCATGCCGGCGAATCGCACCCCCATATTGCTACCCGCGCGATTGAGCGCAAAGGAAGGCTTACGCTCATTATCATCATGGCGCTCCTGATAAGAGAGGCGAGGCGACAGTTCTGCGATTTCTGTCAGCATTGCGCGCATGTCGTGTGCCTTGTCGCTGTCATCCAGCGAGGCGGTGATCTCCACCTCATGGATCACGTTAACGAGGTAGGCTTGCAACTGATTTTTGATGGTGGTGTCCAGCATGATGACCTCTTGTCCTGAGGAGGCGGCGCCGGTCGGGCGCCGCTGGGGTAATAAACCGAATGAATTTAGATCTTGCCGACGAGATCGAGCGAGGGGGAGAGCGTTTCGGCACCCGGAGTCCACTTCGCAGGGCAGACCTGACCCGGATGCGCAGCGACGTACTGAGCAGCTTGCACCTTGCGCAGCAGTTCTTTGGCGTCACGGCCGATGCCGTCATCGTGGATTTCGCAGAGCTTGATTTGGCCTTCGGGATTGATCACAAACGTACCGCGAAGTGCCAGGCCTGCTTCTTCGATCATCACGTCAAAGTTTCGGGTGATCGCCCCGGTCGGGTCGCCCAGCATTGGGTAGCGGATCTTGCCGATGGTGTCGGAAGTGTCATGCCATGCTTTGTGCGAGAAATGCGTATCGGTCGACACCGCATAGATTTCAACACCGAGTGACTTGAAGGTGTCATAGTTATCAGCGAGGTCGCCGAGCTCGGTCGGGCAGACAAAGGTGAAGTCAGCCGGATAGAAGAACACGACGGACCATTTACCTTTCAGGTCGGCATCGCTGACTTCAGCGAATTTTCCGTTCTGATAAGCGGTGGTCTTGAAGGGCTTGATGGTGGTGTTAATGAGAGACATGCTTGGAACTCCTGATCGAGGGTTGAGTAAACATCGCGAAAAATCGTCGAACAAGCGAGATCATAGAAAACACAAATCGATATGTACATTTGATAGTTTTTATTAATTAAATAGCGATAACCTATGAATTTTTGGCTTGCCATAGGAAACTCAGAGCCTTGTCAGCGGTCTGACGGCGCGGAAGCTGTCTGACCTGGGTTCCCAAATCACTTTTTTCCGAAGGCAGTATCAAAAAACTTCGATTTTCTCTAATGGCCCGGATTAGATAGAATCCGGGTTGCAAAAAACTTTGACGGCGGGCTTTTCCTGCCCTTTTGTCCTCTGGAGGATCTATGAAGAAGTTGTGGATGGCATTGATGATTGCGATCCTGGGTGTGTCATTAGGTATAGGCAACGCAGAAGCCAAGCGGCTAGGGAGCGGCGGCTCCATGGGCAAATCCTCGCCGAGCTACAGCCGTCAAGCGCCCATGCAGCAGAGCGGACAGCAGGCAGCCCCCGCACCGCGCCCCGCGCAGCCGGCAGCACCGGCGCCATCCAGTCCCTGGAAAGGCATCCTTGGCGGCGCCCTGCTTGGTTTGGGTCTGGGCGCGTTGCTGTCGCATTTTGGTATGGGCGCTGAGTTCGCGAGCATGCTCGGTAGCGTACTGATGATTGCGTTGATTGCGATTGCCGGCTTGTTCATCTTCCGCATGCTGACGCGAAAATCTGCGCCCGCGCAGCCTATGCCGGCGTACGCGGGTCCGATGGAGCGCAGCATCACGCCAGAGATCGGCTCCAATCTGGGTCAAACGAGCAGCACTCCCGCGCCTCTCAACTGGCAGTCGGGTCAGGCTGCGAGTGTTCCGGAAGGCTTTGATGCAGCAGCATTCTTGCGCCACGCAAAGACCAATTTCATCCGCATGCAGGCTGCGTGGGACAAGGCTGATGTGAATGACATCCGCGAGTTCACCACGCCAGAGATGTTTGCAGAGCTGAAGATGCAGCTGACCGAGCGTGGTGCCTCGTCGAACCATACCGATGTTGTCTCACTCGATGCCGAGCTGCTGGGTATCGAAACGACTAGCGATGAATACATTGCGAGCATTCGCTTCTCGGGCATGGTGCGTGAAGCCGAGAATGTTCCAGCGGAGGCATTCAGCGAAATCTGGGTGCTGGCCAAGCCAGTTTCTGGTTCCGGTGGCTGGCTGCTTGCCGGACTTCAGCAGACCTGATCGCTGCACGCGTTCATGATTTTTCGTGGTTAGCCTGAATGGAGGATTAGCCGTCAGACTGGCGGTCATCGAATCCTCTTGTTGCCGCCTGCAGGAGACTGCGGGCGGTTTTTTTATGCACGTCTTTGTTTTTGCGATCGAATGCCAAGCCTAGAAGAAAAACAGCGCTACAGCCTAAGCGCCTCTTATCTGCTGGCAGCCGCCGCCTTATGGCTGGTCATGCATGCCGGCCTTGTGGCGGCGTTGTACTCGGGCTTGCTGGTCTACGCGTTGGTTCATCTGATCGCGCCGCGGCTCAGCTCGCGTCTGGGGAGTCAGCGCGCCACCCTGATCGCAGTGACGGTGTTGGGCTCATTGATCGTGATCACGCTGAGCCTGGGTGGGTGGGCGATCTTGAGTTTTTTTCTGTCAGACGCGGGCAGCCTGCCGGTCCTATTGAAAAAAATGGCCGATCTGATTGAAGAGTCGAGGCATCAGATACCTTCATGGCTGGCGGCTTATTTACCGCAGAGTGCCGAGGCTCTGCAGCAAACCCTGACCGATTGGATGCGCTCGCACGCAGGACAGGCCAAGTATCTGGGAGAACAAACGGGTCGTACGCTGGTACACCTGTTGATCGGTATGGTCATCGGTGCGATGGCAGCGCTCTATGACACGACCCAGGTTCATCATTTCTTGCCGTTGGCATCCGCGTTACATCAACGTGTCGCGACTCTTCACCAAGCCTTCCGGCAAATCGTATTTGCCCAAGTTCAGATTGCCGCTATCAATGCGATTTTTACCGGTATCTTTCTGGCGGTGCTGCTGCCGCTCGCGGGCATTCACCTGCCTTTCGTCAAGACGATGATACTGATCACTTTCCTCGCCGGCCTGCTGCCGGTGGTGGGTAATTTGATTTCGAATACGGTGATTGTGGTGATCGGTCTTTCGCATTCTCTGTCGACCGCGCTGCTTGCCCTGGTATTCTTGGTGACGATACACAAGCTAGAGTATTTTTTGAACGCGCGCATTGTCGGGGCACAGATCAATGCGCGTGCGTGGGAGATCCTGGCAGCCATGCTGGTCATGGAAGCCCTGTTTGGTATCCCGGGGGTGATTGCCGCGCCCGTGTACTACGCTTATCTCAAATCAGAGCTATCACGCGCCAGGCTAGTGTGACCGATCGAGAGGTCATCAGCTCGATCGGTGGTGAAACAAGGTACGGTCTGATTCAGTGCTTGCCCTTCTCGTCACCGGCAGCCACCGATGCGATCAGATCCACGGGTCGAGATCCGCGTTTGCGCAGGCGCAGATTGAGCATCTCCACCGCGACTGAGAAGGCCATCGCACTGTAGATATAACCCTTCGGTACATGATGTCCAAAACCTTCGGCAATCAGCACCACACCGATCACGGTCAGGAAGGCGAGCGCCAGCATCTTGATCGTAGGATGAGCGGCGACGAAGCGCCCAATGGCCCCAGCAAACAGCATCATCAGTGCCACCGATGCCACCACGGCGGCAACCATTACGGGCACTTGCTCCACCATACCGACCGCCGTGATGATGGAGTCCAGCGAGAACACGATATCGATCAGCATGATCTGTACGATGACCATGGAGAAGCTTTGCGCAGCGATGGTGGCCGTTCCCTCTTCGCCACCTTCCATGCTTTGATGAATTTCGCCTACGCTCTTCCAGAGCAAGAAGAAGCCGCCCAGCAGCAGTACGATGTCGCGACCGGAGAATTCATTACCGAAAAGCGTGAACAGCGGAGCGGTGAGGCCGACAATCCAGGCCAGCATCATCAGCAGCGCAATGCGCATGAACATTGCTGCGAAAAGACCAATCCGGCGAGCGATCTCGCGCTTTTCCACGGGCAGCTTCTCGACCAGGATGGAGATGAAGATCACATTATCGATCCCGAGCACCAGCTCGAGCGCGGTCAGCGTTGCAAACGCCGCCCACGCCTGGGGATCCATCAATAATTCAAGCATGCATGACTCCTGTATAAAACCCTGCTCGCAAAAAGGCGAACACCTTGCGACGTACGACGACGCTTCATCCGCATCTCGGTAGCGGGAATGGGGTCGCTTTACCCCACCTGTGTGCTGTCTGCGGCACGCCCACCTGGCTCGCGGTCGTACCGTCCTACGATGCACTTGGTGACAGCGCTGCCAACAATCTATGCCAAGAAGCAACCGCCCCAAATTCTAGCAGTGCACACTGATGGAAAAGTGGGCACAATGACAGAAAAACGGATGATTAATAAGAGCTTAACTTCGGAAAATACGGATAAACGTCGTGGATCTTAATTTTCGCCATCTCCATTACTTTTGGGTCGTCGCCAAGGAAGGTAGTGTCACGCGAGCGGCCGAGCGCCTTGGCCTTGCAGTGCAAACGGTGAGTGCGCAGCTCGCCTCGCTGGAGCAGTCCGTGGGCAAATCCCTTTTCCGGCCGCAGGGCCGGCGACTGGTACTGACTGAAGCGGGGCAGGTGGCCTTGCGCTATGCCGATCAGATTTTTCTGCTGGGAGAGCAATTGCTGGAGGCGCTGTCCGATGTGGATCTGGACAAGACGCTGCGTCTGACGGTCGGTATCTCGGATTCATTGCCCAAGTTGATTGCATCGAGACTGCTGGAGAGTGCGCTAACCTTGCCGCAACCAGTGCGCTTGATCTGCTTTGAAGAACAGTTCGACACCTTGCTAGGCAAGCTGTCAGTGCACAAGATCGATGTGATGCTGACAGATCGTCCGGTGCCACCCGGATCAGCGCTCAGGGTATTCAGCCATTTGCTCGGAGAGTTTGAAATCGGATGGTTCGGCCTGCCGGTACTCGCAGACCGGTATCGCGAAGGTTTCCCTGCGAGCTTGCAGGGAGCGCCTTTGCTGCTGCCAACCCGAAACAATGCGCTACGGGGTCGCATTGATCAATGGCTTAATTCTCATGATATTACGCCGACTATCTTTGGCGAATTCGATGACAACGCGCTCCTGAATACTTTTGGGCAGCATGGGCGCGGATTGTTTCCGGCGCCGACAGCACTGGCCGAAGATGTCAGGGAGCAGCTAGGTGCGGTTCCGGTCGGTCCGATTCCTCAGGTTCGAGAGCAGATTTATGCGCTCTCGAACGAACGTAAGATCCAGCATCCGGGCATCGCCGCCATCCTTAATGCGATGCCCCCGGAAGTCCTGCAGATTCGGTCGAAGACCTAAAAAAAGAGCCAGCATGGCTGGCTCGGTATGGCGTCGCGCTGGAGCAGAATCAAAACAACGAATGTATCCAGTGCGCCAAGTTGGTCATGTCTTCTTCGGACAGGGTCTGCGCAAGACTGGTCATATTGCCGGCATCATTGGTCCGCTCGCGTGCCTTGAAGTTTTTCAGCTGAGTCATGATGTACTCGGGATGCTGACCAGCCAAACGTGGCACCTCATTTTGTCCGGCCATGCCACCGAGATGGCACATTGCGCACAGTGATTCCTCCGCTTTCGCCGCGCCAGCCTTGATGCGCTCCGGCTCCGCCTTGAAACTGGTGCGAGCCTGCTTCTGGGATGCGAAATACGCCGCGAGGTCATGCATGTCTTGCTTCTCAAGACCGGCCGCAATGGGCGACATCATCGGGTTCTTGCGACGGCCTTCTTTGTAGTCGCGAAGCTGCAGATAAATGTAGCGAGCATTTTGACCAGCGATGGTCGGGAACGCGCCGGAAGGCGAGTTGCCATTAGCGCCGTGGCAGGCCACACAGGCCTCGGCTTTTTTCTTGCCTGCTTCGATGTCCTGCGCGTGTACGCCAAAGCTGATGGCGACGAGCATGAACAGGGCAGTGAGGGTTACACGACAATTCATGTTGAAACCTTAACTCGCTCGTTGACAAAAAAAGAGGCTGCCCGAAGGCAGCCTCTCTCAGATACACCCGAATTATAGGGCGAACACAAAAACGCTGTTCCCACGCTTATAGTCGAGCTGGGTGTTACCACCAGCAGCCACGGCGATGTACATCTTGCCATCGATCGTGTAAGCGGTGGGTGGCGCGTTCACGCCAGCACCGCACTGATACTGCCAGAGCACCTTGCCAGTTTTTGCATCGTAGGCCTTGAACCAGCCATTGCCTTCACCGGCGAACACGAGATCACCTGCGGTTGCCAGAACGCCACCGATCATTGGCTGGTCAGTGCGCGCCTTCCAGACGACTTTGCCGGTGTCCAGGTTCACGGCAGTCACGTTACCGAACTGCTCTTCACCCGGAATGTTCTTGAACGCACCGCCCAGCCACAGCTTGCCGCCAGGGTAAGCCGAAGCTTCCACGTGGTAGGTCATTGGCTGCTCGAGGTTGGCTGCGAAAGCGAGACGCAATTTCGGGCTCACTGCCATCGGTGACCATTCGACACCGCCGTTAGCGCCCAGTGACATGCGGGTACCTTGCGGGGTCGGCAGGCTCCACAGACCTTCTTGCGACACCATCGCTTCGGAGAAGCGGATCAGGTTGCCGTTGTTACGGTCATGAACGTAGATATGACCGGTCTTGCCGCCATGGATAGCCACAGGAACCATCTTGCCGCTCTTGTCCTTGGCTTCGGTCAGGATCACAGGCGAGACGGCATCCAGATCCCATACATCGTGAGCGATGTATTGGAAGTGCCACTTGTACTTGCCCGTATCGAGATCGACAGCAATCATCGAGTTGGTGTACAGGTTGTCGCCAGGACGCTCTGCGCCGTACAGATCAGGCGAAGGATTGCCCGCAACGAAAAACGCGGTCTTGGTTTTGCGATCGATGGCCGGGGTCATCCAGACACCGCCGCCCAAGGTCTTGTAGAAATCGCTGTTCTTTGCCAGAGCCGCTTTTTCTGCAGCGATGTCGCGGTGCATATTGCGGCCGGTTGCATCATTGACTGCCCACACACCCTCGTGGCCTTTTTCAGGAATGGTGTGGAAAGTCCAGATCAGCTTGCCGCTATTGGCATCGTAAGCTTTGACGAAGCCGCGCACGCCGTACTCGCCACCATTGGTGCCGATGAGCACCTTGCCGTCGGCCACAGCGGGTGCCATGGTCTCGGAGTAGCCCAGCTCGGGATCGGCGATCTGGGTTTCCCACAGCATCTTGCCGCTCTTTGCGTCCAGTGCGACCAGCTTCGCATCCAGCGTACCCATGAACAGCTTGCCCTCGGAGATAGCGACACCTTTGTTGTTCGGGCCGCAGCAGTAGGTCGACACGGGGCCGATCTTGTGCTTGTAGTGCCAGTACTGCTCACCGGTCTTGGCATTGATCGCGTAAACATGGTTGTACGACGTCGTGAGGAACATCACGCCGTTGACGACCAAAGGCGCGGTTTCCATCGACTCGACGATGCCCGTCTGGAAAACAAATGCTGGGCGCAGCTTGGAGACATTGCTGGTGTTGATTTGCGAGGCAGGGGAGTAGCGCGTCTGCTCGTAGCTGCCGTTCGGGTGCAGCCAGTTTTTGCTGTCTTTGGCGGCACTATCCAGCATGGACTGGCTAACGCTGCCAAGATTGGGCATGGGGATAGGCTTGATGCCTGCCCCTGCAATGGGTTCTTGCGCAATCGCCGAGCCAGCTAGTACCACACTGGTGGCGACGATTGCCTTCACCATCTTGTTTAGAGCCATGGAACTTCCTCTCTGGTTGAGTTTATATTTTTATCCCAGCAAACGCTTGTTGAGAATCTGGAAAAGCTGGATCAGCTGAATCAGAAACTTCAAGCTAGCTGCCCTGCTGGAGCGCGTGTGTCCGCTGGGGCTTTGGTTGAGCACAATAACGCTTGATACTATTGCGCCCGTTGATCCTATTACCTGTTCAATTGCTTGGCAATACAAAACACTTCTGCCCCGGGATTATTTGCATGAAAAGTATCAAAAGAATTTTCATATTCCTATGGATTGCAGCCGCATTTTTTTGCGCCGCAGCAACCGCCGAAGAGGTCGACAACCCCCACAGCGCATCACTGGCCGCGGTCCGTGCGGGCAACCTCCAAAAACTCAAAGACCTGGTCGAGAAACACGGCGCGAATATCAATTCGCGGAACCGGCCTGGAGAAAGCCTGCTGATGATGTCGATCAAAGCCGGGCATAAAGACATGGCCAACTACCTTCTCGACAAGGGTGCCAACATCGACACGCCAAACACGTCAAAGGTCACGCCGCTCATGGCCGCAGCCTTCAACGGCGATGTTGACATGGTGGAGAAGCTTTTGGCGAAAAACGCCGACATTCATGCGCTTGATCAACTGAAGAAGAGCGCCATGGTCTACGCAGCGGGTAACGGGCATACCGAGATCGTTTCTCGGTTGCTGACGGCGGGTGTGGAGATCAACGCGCGCTACAAGAATGAACTGACCGCGTTGATGTGGGCCGCTGGTTCAGGACACGAGCAGACCGTGTCACTGTTGCTGGATCGTGGCGCCGACCCTGCACTGACAGATGATCGCGGCAAGACCGCGTTGCAGATGGCTGATGAAGCTGGACATCTGGCCGCAAAGAGAATACTCGAGCAGCGGTCCCGATAAATACCTGTCCCCGCTGATCAAAGCGGAGGAAACAAAAAAGCCTGTGCACTGCACAGGCTCAGCTTGTCCAGGCTGAATGACATCAGCGTTTCTTCAGCACGACTTCAAATTGTGCAAACCATGCGGACACTGCATCGATCTCCGCATCAGACAAAGGTTTGGCAATCACGTTCATCACTTCATTGTGGCGCTTGCCATCTCTGAATTGCTTGAGTTGGCTGGACAAATAGATTTCCGACTGACCCGCCAGCGAGGGCGTGCCAGGCATTGATGACAGACCATTTTCACCATGGCACATCACACAGGATTGTCCAACCTCTGCACCGGTTTTTCCCGCCGCCGCCGCAGTGTTAAAGAGGCCAGCACACAGCAGGCCAGCAAGAGCAAAAGATACTGATTTCATGACTTCACATTTAAAAAGTACAAGAGGGCCGAACTAAACACCCCAATAAAAACGCCCGCCGGGCATCAGCCGCGACAGGCGCTTACGTGGTGCAGCCGGGCTTGTGGCCCGGCGCACTTACGACCGTCGATTAGTTGCCGGCGTAGCTGATGCGGTAGATCGCGCCAGCGTAGTCGTCGGACACCAGGATCGAACCATCAGGCAGGTTGGCCACGTCGACCGGACGACCGATTGCACGGCGGGTCGTCATGTCAATGAAGCCGTCGGCAAATACTTCTGCCTTGCCAGCGGTGCCGTCCGCATTGAGCGGAACGAAGTTGACCAGGTAGCCGCTAGGCACAGTACGGTTCCAGGAACCGTGCGATGCGATGAACATGCCGCCCTGATACTTCTTCGGGAACTGCTTGCCGGTGTAGAAGGACATGCCCAGCTGAGCCTGGTGAGCAGGGAACTCGACTTGCGGGAAGATCGCGCCTGCTGGCTCTTTCATGTCTTTCAGCTCAGGTGCTGCAGGTGAGCCTGCGACCTTGTACTTGCCGTTCCAGTACGGGAAACCGAAGTGCTGGCCAGCTTTGGTGATGCGGTTCAGTTCGCCCGGAGGAACGTCGTCGCCCAGACCGTCCACCTGGTTGTCAGTGGTCCAGATGGTCTTGTCTTTCGGGTTGATGTCCATACCAGCGGGGTTACGCATGCCCATCGCATACACTTCTTTGCCAGAGCCGTCGAACGGGTTCAGACGAATAACGCCACCGATACCGGTTTTGTTGTACAGGTCGATCTTGTCTTTCGGCTGCACGTTGTACGGCTGGCCCAGTGTGACGTAGAGCTTGCCATCGTCAGCAACTTTGCAGGTACGGCCGGTATGGTTGAACGACTGCTCTTCCACCGGGATCAGGCCGCCCTCGGGCACTGCGGTGATCACAGCAACGTCCGGACCTTCGTAGAAGTACTCGGCTGCAGGGAAGTTCAGAACGCGGTTCGACTCAACAACGATCAGGAAGCCGTCTTTGGTCCAGCAGACGCCGTTCGGGTTCTTGAACTTGATCGAAGGAGCGAAAGGCTTCACCTCGTCAGCGGTCATGTCGCCATTACGGTCGGTGACGGCCCAGACGGTGGTCTTGCGGGTACCGACGAACAGCATGTTGGTCGACGGTGCAACTGCCATGTAACGCGCGTCAGGAACGACAGCGTACAGTTCGATCTTGAAGCCTTCCGGCAGCTTGATCTTCTTCAGGTTGGCCTTCAGCTGCTCAACGTTCGCACCGGTCTGAGGAACGGTGGGGATGTCGATCGCAGTGTTGGTGTTTTTAAATGCCGAGATCTTTTCCAGATTCTCGTCTTTGGCAAAGCTCGGTGCAGCGAATGCCACAACCAGAGCGGATGCCAGGATGCTCTTCACAAAAACGGTGGACTTGGCCAATTTAATCTCCGATGAGTTTTTTATTACTGACGTTACTAGAAACAACTAAGACCCCAGCAAAACTTTCATTAATTCTTTTGCAATCAGATCAACGAAAGAAATGCTGCAATGCAGTTGGGGCCTCGAATATAGGCTGGCCGAAGATCGGGTTACAAGTGAATTATTTTCATCTGGTCGGTCGTGTTTCAGACTGCAGCGTTGCCCCAGATGCACCTGAGGCTTTGCAAGCATTGATCGATGTCGAGAAGGCAAAAAACCCGCCATCAGGCGGGTTCAATGCAGCGTCGCCGCGACCGGCTGACGACAGCCTGTTCAGCGGATTACGACGCCCCAAGGGGTTTCACCGACCTTCACTTCGCCGATCGCTTTCAGCTCGACGGCGTCGATCACGGAGACCGAGTTGGAGCGGCCGTTAGCGACATAGAGCTTTTTACCATCCGGCGTAATCGCCATGTTCCAGGGGCGCTTGCCCACAGGGATATTGCCGATGATTTCCTGTGTCGATGCATCGATCGCGGAGACCGTGCCATCCTTGCCGTTCGAGACAAACACGCGGCTGCCATCGGGCGATGCGGTCACGCCGTTGCAAAAATTGCCAGTCGCCAGCTGCTTGATCACTTTGCGCTTGGCGACATCAATCACATAGACCGTATTGACTAGTTCTGATGCCACATAAGCAAACTTGCCATCCGGACGAAAGGCGATGCCACGCGGACGATTGCCCACCTTGATCGAAGCGACTTGCTTGCGTTTCGTCACATCGATGACGTCCACGCTGTCAGCCTCCTCTGCTGACACATACATCAGCTTGCCATCTGGGCTGAACACGGCATGCTCAGGATTTTTGCCCCGCGTCTTGACAGCGAAGGTCTTGCGGCCCGTGGCCGTGGCGATGAAGTTCACCGAGTTGCTGATCTCCGATGCCGCCGCCACCCATTTGCCATCGGGTGAGATCGATACGCCTTCGGGAGACTCGCCAAGATCGATGGTGCCGGACACCACGCGTTGCTCGAGATCGATCTTGACCAGTGAATTATTCGGCTGATCACTCACATAGAGCGTCTTGCCGTCGATGGACGCCGCCAGACCGCGCGGCTTGTCGCCTGCCTTGATCTCGGCAACGACGGTGTCATTCTCGGTATCAATGACTGAGATCGTGCCACTTTTTTCATTCGGCACATAGGCGAATGGTGCTGCGAGAGCAGCAGAGGAGATCAGGGCAGCGACTGTCAGCGTGAGCGAGCCCGCGAGTCGGCTTGCGAGAAGGCTTGGAATGGTCATGGTCTCTGTTGATGATGTTTGGGTTGTTTTTTCAGGGTAGGGCAGGAGTGCCCACCCCAGCGAGCTGAAAGGATAACCCAAGCCTGAGTGCTGCGCGACCAGGCTTCTCAAAACGAATCCGCAAATTCGGGTACGATGACGAAGGCGTTGAATACGGGCACTTCGGGGGGAGAGCAGCCTGCACTTCTGCACGCACTCGTCCACCAAACACCTCAGGGGCCTTATTGATGTCCGATGAATTTAACGAGAACGACTGGCGACGCTTCCTGAAAAGCGTAGGTGAAGACCCGGACCGACCCGGTCTGCTTGAAACACCGCATCGGGTCTCCCAGGCATGGAAGCACTGGACGTCCGGCTATGAGCAACATCCTGCGGATGTGCTCAAATCGTTCGAAGATGGCGCCGAAGAGTACAACGAACTGATCGTTGTCCGGAATATTCCTGTGTACAGCCATTGCGAGCATCATCTCGCGCCATTTTTTGGCAAAGCCACGGTGGGCTATATGCCTGACGGAAAAATTGTCGGACTCTCGAAACTGACGCGTCTGGTCGATTGCTTTGCCAAGCGCCTTCAGGTGCAGGAGAGGCTGACGATACAAGTGGCCAACGCACTGATGGACCATTTGCAACCGAAGGCTGTCGGCGTGGTGATTCGCTGCCGTCATCTGTGCATGGAAAGCCGCGGCATCAAAACCGCCGGCGAAGAAACCGTGACCTCGGCAATGCTGGGCGAGCTGCAACCGAATCTGGCCATGCGCACGGAATTTCTTGACTTGGCGCGTGAGGATGTGGGTCGCTGGTAAGCAGCAGCGCACCAGCACATCCACTGTCTGGCCGCGCTGCGCTTTAGGCGAGTGCCGCGCGTTATGAGAGCAGCGTGTTTCTCTCGATCCCTCGCGTGCCTTCTCGGGCCGAACTCAGGGCGTGCGCAACGAGGCGCTGGCAGACACCGAGCGTCAGATTTTTTTCGCCACTTTTTTTGACGTGGTCTTTGGCGTCGATTTTTTGACCGCCAGCATCGTGCCCCGGCACGCCGCAGCGCCGCAGCGGCAAGCATAGGCGGCCTTGACCGCCTTGGTCAGCCGCTCACCGATGATCAGTCCGTAGTCGTACGACAATTCCTCACCGCGCCGTATGTCGCGCAATGCATGAATGTACACCCGGCCTTTTTCTTCCTGCGCCTCGCAGTTGGGCTCACAGGCGTGATTGATCCACCGCGCATCATTGCCCTCGTCTCCGCCATCGATGAGCTTGCCGCTGTCTAGGCTGAAGAAAAACGTGTGATGAGGATTTTCGGGGTCTTGTCCGAAACGCTTCTCCGCCTGCTTTTCAGTGATCCGCTTGCCCCGATATTCAATGATGCGTGTGCCGGCGGGAATCTTGCGGGCGGCAAATACGCCATTGCCATGAATCCGCGAGTGTCTGACCTTGATGAATGACTCGATACTTGTGAGGGGATGATCGTCGGAGGAGTGTTTCATGAATGGCAGAAGAAGGAATGTCTTTGCTGTGCGGAAAAGCAGAGACGAGAGCCAAAGACGAGGGGCTGCAACAGCAGCGACAAGAAAAACGCGGGTGATGATAGCTTCGGACCCGCGCTTCCACAAGCGACTTTTGATGATTCTCGGGCGTGCTGACCGCCACCCTTTGTGCTCAGCTGCATGAATGGCGCAAGCGCCAGAGGTGCAAGTTACCGGTAATTTTTTCTAGTCTGCGCCAATGAGTAGAGGGCATCCCGTACTGGCGCTGCGGGGAATCTCGAAGGGACGTCGATGGCACGTCAATTGCAGGGTAATCCCCGCTTGTCATGCTCAGACAACCTTTCACAGGAGATTTCTCTATGTCTATGCCTTCAGTCCGCCTCTCGGCCCCGGGAATCACCCTTGGGCTGGTCAGCGCAGCACTCATGCTGAGTTCGCTGACTGCCTATCCGCAGAACCAAACCTACACGAGCCCAGGTAAGGCATCGTCAGGCGCTTCGAGCGCCAGCAGCGGGGCTGCCAGTGCAGGCGCAGGGTACATCAACCGGGCCGATGAAAAATTGATGGCCGACATCGCCCAGGCAAATCTGGCAGAGATCAGCACCGCCAAGCTCGCACAGGAAAAATCGCAGAATGATCAGATAAAAGGCTTTGCGCAGAAGATGGCTGACGATCACACCAAGGCGCTGGATGAGCTCAAGCAACTTGCGCAGGCCAAGGGCGTCACCTTGCCATCAGAGCCAAGCCGGCAGCAAAAGGCGATGGAAAAGCGATTGTCTTCGCTGTCGGGCGACAAATTCGACAAGCAGTATCTCGAACAGGTGGGCGATCGCTCTAGCAAAGACACACACAAACTGCTCAAGCGAGCGAGTGACAAGGCGCAAGATACCGACCTGAAAAACTACGCCAGCAAGACCTTGGGCGTAGTGGAGTCGCATCAGCAATTGGCTGAGGAGGCCGAGCGGAATCTCAAATCCTCCAGTCACGGCAAGAGCGGTACGGGTAGCTCGGAGAGTGGCAGTTCGGGCGGCAAAACGCCATCATCGTCGACCGGCACTGAGTAGTGAGAGATTCGGCGACTGGCAGGAGTGCGCCGACCGTGTAGGTGACGCTGGCATGGCTTGAGTAAAATACGGCGTTTACTGCCTGAGAGCGAAGCAGATCGGTCATTACCGTTGCTTCGCTCGCCACTCTCTGCCCATGCTCCGAATCACCGACCTTCAGCTGCCGCTCGATCATCCCGAGTCTGCACTTCGTCAGGAGGTGCTGACGCGGCTCGGTATCGCAGAGCATCAGCTCAGGGCTGTCCATCTGTTTCGCCGGGCTTACGACGCGCGAAAAAAAAATGCAATCCAGCTGGTGTACACGCTCGATGTCGAGGTTGATGATGAGGCGGCGGTGCTGGAACGAATTCGATCCGGTAGCAAAATCGCGCACAGCCCGGATACCACCTATCAGTTCGTGGCGCGCGCCCCTCGTCCGCCTGCGCTGCGCCCGGTCGTCATCGGTTTTGGTCCTTGCGGCCTGTTCGCCGCGCTGATACTTGCGCAATCCGGTTTTTGTCCACTGATCATTGAACGAGGCAAGCCGGTGCGGGAGCGCACCAAGGATACCTTTGGCCTGTGGCGCAAGCGAGAGCTGCATCCGGAATCGAATGTGCAGTTTGGCGAGGGAGGCGCGGGCACTTTTTCCGATGGCAAGTTGTGGACGCAGGTCAGCGATCCGAAGCATTACGGACGCAAGGTGCTCGAAGAATTCGTGAAGGCTGATGCACCACCTGAGATTCTTTATGTGAGCAAGCCCCACATTGGTACTTTCAGGCTCGTGAAAATGATCGAGATCATGCGCGAGAACATTATTGCGCTGGGTGGCGAATTCCGCTTCGAGCAAAAGGTCGAGGATATCGAGATCGATCACGGTCAGGTGCGCGCGGTTCTGCTGTCGACAGGTGAGCGGATCGCTGCGGATCATGTCGTGCTCGCCGTCGGGCATAGTGCGCGCGATACCTTCCAGATGCTGCATCGAGCGGGCGTGTACGTTGAAGCCAAGCCCTTCTCGGTAGGATTTCGCATTGAGCATCCGCAATCGCTGATCGATCGTGCGCGCTTTGGCGCCAGCGCCGGCCATCCTATCCTGGGCGCGGCAGACTACAAACTGGTTCATCATGCAAAGAATGGCCGGTCGGTCTACAGTTTTTGCATGTGCCCCGGGGGCACGGTGATCGCTGCGACTTCGGAGACCGGGCGTGTCGTGACGAATGGCATGAGCCAGTACTCGCGCAATGAGCGTAATGCCAATGCCGGTATCGTCGTGGGCATCACGCCCGCAGATTATCCGGGCGGGCCACTGGCTGGAATTGATTTTCAGCGGGAGCTGGAGTCGCGCGCCTTCGTGCTTGGTGGCGGCAACTACAACGCACCGGGGCAGCTGGTCGGAGATTTTCTTGCGGCGCGTGCGTCCGCTGAGTTTGGTGCGGTGCTGCCTTCATATCAACCCGGTGTGACGCTGTGTGATCTCGGCAGCGCGCTGCCTGAGTATGCGATATCCGCGATGCGCGAAGCTTTGCCTGCTTTTGATCGTCAGATTCGTGGTTTTGCGATGGAAGAGGCCGTGCTGACTGGCGTAGAAACTAGAACGTCTTCACCGGTTCGCATACGCCGCGGCGAAGATTGTCAGAGCATGAATACTCGCGGGCTGTATCCTGCCGGAGAGGGCGCGGGTTACGCCGGTGGCATTATGTCCGCAGCGATCGACGGCATTCGTGTGGCTGAGTCGGTTGCCTTATCCATCCATTGCTGATTCGCGGCACGACACGACCATCCCAAAAACAAAGGGCCGCAGACGCGGCCCTTTGATATGGCTGACGCGGTAATTATTGCGTCTTCTTGGTGCGTGCGGGCTTGTCGGTCGCCGGCACGAAATGCTTGGCCGCTTCATTGAAGCTCTCTTCCGCGGTCTGCATCGCATTTTTGCTGGCCTTCAGCAGCTGCTCACAGGCAGCGCTCGCATTGGCAACGCTGGTCTTGACCAAAGCAATCGCCTGCTCGGAGCCGGCAGGGGCCGCTTGGGACAGGTCATTGAGCAGCTGGTTGAACTGACGCGAGGTCTCGCTCATCCGTTCCTCGGTCGCCTTGGTCAGCTCGACCTGAGCCTTGGTGGCGATGCCGGCCAGGTGACGGCCATAGGCCAGCGCTTTTTCTGCGCTTGGCTGCGCCTGTGACGAGGACAGTTGGATGACTTCTTGCGCATCCTTGGCTGCGAGCAGTTGTTGCGCGGTAGAAGAGGCATGCTCAAGTGTCGCTCGGGCAGTTGCGATGTTCAGTTCGGCCAGCTCAGCCACACTGTGCAGGGCTTTGTTGGCAAAATCGCTCATGGCCGCGAGCTGGGAGTCGATGGAGGCTTTGGTGGCATTGGATAGCTGGTCCGCAGTGGTCAACATGGCGTTTCTCCTTGAAAGAGCCGGGTTTGTTTGGTTTGGCAAGTTTTGTGCGATGCAATAAAGCGGATTGTAAGGGCCCCATTGCCGCTGTCAAGAACTTTTTGTGCAGAGCAGCAAAAAGATTGAGCGAAGACAGGTGAAGGACCGCCCGCGCGCAAAGTGGGTTGCCAATATGAAAAATCCCCCGGCGCTGGATTGATGATGTTCAACCGGCTGACTCTATAATCGGTGACATCTGCTGACGGGCACGGGTGCGCGTCGCTCAATGTCTGTCCGCGAATGAATACAGCCCACTACCCGCACTGGCCCGCCGGACTGCCTGTCACGCTGACCCCGCCGCAGACCAGTGTCTATGCGAACCTGGCCATATCGGCACTCAGGTACCCAGACAAGACAGCGCTGGACTTCTACGGCCAGCGGCTCAGCTTCCGCCAATTGCAGGCTGAGGTCGACGCGCTGGCGGGGTATCTGCAACAGCGCTGTGGCGTGCGGCGCGGCGACCGGGTGCTGCTGCAGATGCAGAACTGCCCACAGTTTGTGATCGCCTTTTACGCCATCTTGCGCGCTGACGCGGTGATCGTCCCTGTCAATCCCATGCTGTTGCGCGACGAGCTACGACATGCGGTCGAGGATAGCGGCGCGACGGTGGCGTTGTGTGCGCAGGAACTGCTACCGGAGCTGACCCCCTTGCTCCAGACCAGTCCGCTCGGACGCATCATCGTCAGCTGCTACGCCGATTACCTGGGTGAGCAGACGGAAGGCTTGCCTGACTGGCTGCTGGCATCACGCGCCGATCAGGTTGATGCGCGCATCACTGGCTGGGTGGATGCGCTGGGGGCAAAGGAAGCGCCCTCATCTCATCAGGCGGGCTCTGACGATCTGGCCTGTCTGCTATACACCTCGGGTACCACGGGACGTCCCAAAGCCTGCATGCACAAGCACCGATCGCTGATGTTCAATGCCATCAGCGGCGCCTTATGGGCGGGCGGTGCGGCGCCCGATCATGTGGTCCTGCTCTCGCTGCCCTTGTTTCATGTCACGGGCATGCAGATCAGTATGAACGCCAGCATCTATACGGGCGCAACGCTGATCATGATGGCGCGCTGGGACCGCGATCAGGCAGGTCGCCTGATTACGCAACACAAGGTCAGCAGCTGGACTTGCATACCGACAATGATGATCGATTTCTTGTCCAATCCTCGCTTATCCGATTACGACATCCGCAGCCTGCGCAGAGTCTCTGGCGGCGGCGCTGCGATGCCCGCAGCCATTGCGCAAAAACTGCTGGATCTGACGGGCTTGCGCTACATGGAAGGCTATGGTCTGACAGAAACCATCGCGACGTCGCATTCCAATCCTTTGCAGCGTCTGAAGCAGCAGTGCCTTGGCATTCCTATTTTCAATGTCGACTCTCGAGTGATTGATCCGACTAGTCTGAAGGAACTGCCGCCGAACAAGGTCGGCGAGATCATCATTCATGGACCGCAAGTGTTCGACGGCTACTGGGGCGATGAGCAAAAGACACGGGAGTCATTCATACAGCTGGATGGCAAGTCATTCTTTCGTACCGGAGATCTTGGCTACCGGGATGAGGAAGGCTTCTTTTTCTTCACGGATCGTCTGAAGCGCATGATCAATGCCAGTGGCTACAAGGTCTGGCCCGCCGAGGTCGAGTCCATCATGTACCAACATCCCGATGTTCAGGAGTGCTGCATCATCGCGGCCAAAGATGACTATCGGGGCGAGACGGTGAAAGCCGTCGTGGTCAAGACATCGGGGAGCACGCTCACCGAAGACGGCTTGATCGCCTGGTCGCGCGGGCAGATGGCCGCGTACAAAGTGCCGCGCCTCGTCAGCTTCGTCGAGACCTTGCCCAAATCCGCGACAGGCAAGGTGCAGTGGCGTCAGTTGCAAGAAGCGGAGTCATCACCTTGAGCATCGTCCTCACCACGCTCAATGCGCGCTACGCTCATGCATCGCTCGGCCTGCGCTATCTGCTGGCGAATATGGGTACGCTTGCGTCGGTCACGCGGCTACAGGAATTCGTGATTGGCGTTCGCGCCGCCGACGTCGTTGAAAAATTGCTCGCGCTGGAGCCGAAGATCATCGGGTTTGGTGTCTACATCTGGAATGTCGACGAGCTTACACGGATCGTTGCCTTGCTCAAGCGCGTGGCGCCGCAGGTGACGGTAGTGTTAGGCGGTCCAGAGGTTTCTCACGAGACCGGCGAGCAAGAGATCATTCGCCTTGCCGATTACGTCATCACTGGCTGGGGCGACATCACCTTCCCCAGGCTGTGCGAACAACTTCTGCACGGGCCGCAACCGCTGATGAAAGTGCATACGGGTGAACAGCCGGCGATGGAGCAGATCGCTTTTCCGTATCTACACTATTCTGCTGAGGACATCGCGCATCGCACGGTCTACGTCGAGGCTTCGCGCGGATGTCCTTTCAAGTGCGAGTTTTGTTTGTCTGCGCTCGACAAGACAGCCTGGCCATTTCCTCTGGACGCATTGCTCGCTGAGCTCGACAGCTTGTATGCGCGCGGTGTGCGAGTTTTCAAATTCGTCGACCGGACCTTCAATCTGAATGTCGCCACCAGCCAGCGGATCCTGCAGTTCTTCCTCGACAAGCTCGACGCGGCATCAGATGATCCGGTGTTTGCTCATTTCGAATTGGTACCGGATCATCTGCCCGAGTCTCTAAAGGCCACGATACGGCGATTCCCCGCAGGTACGTTGCAATTCGAGATAGGGATACAGACCTTCAACGCCGAGGTTCAGGCCCGGATCAGTCGTCGCCAGAACAACGAGAAAGCGCTTGCCAATTTGCGATGGCTGCGCGAGGAGACCCATGCGCATTTGCATGTGGATCTGATCGCCGGCCTGCCCGGCGAAGATGTCCAGAGTTTTGCCGCGGGCTTTGATCAGCTCGTCGCGCTGAGGCCGCATGAGATCCAGTTGGGCATACTGAAGCGGTTGCGCGGCGCGCCGATTAGCCGGCACACCGAGGCCTATGGGATGGTGTTCGACAGTGCGCCACCGTATCAGATACTGCAGACAGATCGGATCAGTTTTACGCAGATGCAGCGCCTTGTGCGCTTTGCGCGTTACTGGGATCTGGTGGCGAATTCAGGAAGGTTCGCCGATTTGATGCCGGGCTTGCTGGGTGATTCACCATTTGCGCGGTTTCTTGCGCTATCGGATTGGCTCTACCAAAACACCGATGCAACGCATCGCCTGGCGCCGGAGCGTTTGCGTCGCCTGCTGGAGCGATGGCTGGGTCTTGCCCCGACGGTGGGGGAGGAAGCACCTAGCGAGCGGAACACTGAAGCACGCACCGCGGTCTCGGCCACGCAGCGCCAGCAGCGGCATCAGGCCGCGTTGCCCTCGGCTGATGTGCGCCATGCTTCGATCAGCAAGCGAGCGTCCTCGCCAAGCGCCGACAATGCACGAGTGCGGGCGCGTTCGAAGATCATCAGCGCGTAGGCATCCGCCAACGCATTGACCTCGACCGATAGCGCACGCTCCTCGCCGGTGGAGGGGCGCATCCGCCGCCAGTAATTGATGGCTTCTTCCAGTTCGGTCAGTGTGACGTCCATAGTTTCATTGTACCCGTCGCCGCGCGCCGCCGCAGAGCTTTGCGCGGAGGCGAATGAGGAAGATCAGTCCAGCCCGAGTTCCTTGCTGAGCAGGTTGGCGCCCGCCGCCAGCGCCGCCAGCTTGGCGGCTGCCACGTCGCGCGGCAGCGTGACCAGACCGCAGTTGGTGCAGCCCTGCACATGCTCAACCTCGGCGTATTTCAGTGCGCGGCGCAGCACATCAGCGACTGCCTCCGGTGTTTCAACCTGCTGGGTCGCGACATCGATCGCACCGACCAGCACATCCTTGCCCTTGAGAAGCGAGATCAGCTCCATTGGCACGCGTGAGTTCTGGCATTCCAGACTGACCTGATCAATCGCACTCTGGGCCAGCAACGGGAACACGTGCTCGTACTGCCGCCACTCGTCGCCCAGCCCCTGCTTCCACTTGATATTGGCCTCGATGCCATAGCCGTAGCAGATGTGCACCGCGGTCTTGCAGTTCAGGCCTTGCGCAGCGCGATCCAGCGTCTTCACGCCCCAGTCGCGCACTTCATCGAAGAACACATTGAATGCGGGTTCATCGAACTGCACAATGTCCACTCCTGCTGCAGCCAGCTCTTTCGCTTCTTCGTTCAGAATCTCGGCAAATGCCCAAGCCAGTTTTTCGCGGCTCTTGTAGTAGTCATCATAGAGCGTATCGATCATGGTCATTGGACCCGGCAGCGTGAACTTGATCGGCTGTGTGGTCAGAGCGCGCAATCGCTTCGCATCCGCTACGAACACCGGTCGCGCGCGGGCGACCTTGTCAATGACCACGGGTACATCGGCGTCATAGCGATTGCGGATGCGTACGGTTTTGCGGTTGACGAAATCGACCCCGCTCAAGTGCTCGATGAAGGTGGTCACAAAATGCTGCCGTGTCTGCTCACCATCACCGATGACAGTAATGCCTGCACGTAGCTGATCATCCACCGCCAGCCGCATCGCATCAGCTTTTGCCTGCTCGAGCGCTTCGCCTTGCAACTGCCACGGCGCCCAGAGCTTTTCCGGCTCGGCAAGCCACGCGGGTTTGGGCAGGCTGCCAGAAATAGCGGTCTTGATGGGTTTGGGCATGAGGTCTCCTGAGCGTTATTAGTGTTTTTTTGCAGCGGTATCACGCCGGGCCGCGCATCATGGTTGGCGCGCCGTGGGATGGTTTTTCAGAAAATTTTCAAGACGCTGCACGCCAAGCGCCAGTCTCTCAAGCGAACTGGCAAAGCACCAGCGAATCGCGCCCTCGCCCTCCGGGCCGAATGCGCTGCCCGGCGCCAGCCCGAGACCGGCATCGGCCACCAGTCGCTTGCACAGTCCGAGACTGTCTTGCTCGCCCTGGATGCGGAAGAACAGGTACATGGCCCCTTTCGGGCGTGGCGCGATGATGCCAGCCTCGCGAAAGAACGGGCTTGAAAGCTGATCGAACAGATAATCGCGCGCTTGGCTGTAGCGCGCGATCGTGTGCGTAATGATTTCCTCACCCCGTTCAACCGCAACAACGCCTGCCTTTTGCACAAAACCTGGCGCGCACGAGGTGTTGTACTCGATCAGCTTGCCAAGGTCGGCCATCAGCGAGGTCGGTACTTGCATCCACCCTAGCCGCCAGCCCGTCATCAGCCAGGATTTCGAGAAGCTGTTGGTCGATACCACACGCTCATCAGGCTCGGCAATGTCAAGGAACGACGGCGCACAGGCGATGTGTCCTGCGGGCTGGTCGTACACCAGCCGTTCATAGACATCATCGGCCAGCAGCCAGATGCCATGCTGGCGGCAGTGCGCCAGGATGATTTGCTGTTGCTCGCGTGTGATCGTCCAGCCCGTCGGGTTGTTGGGCGAATTCAGCAGTAGTGCGCGTGTGCCGGGCGTCAGTGCATCGAGCAATTCGTTTAAATCCAGCTCCCATGAGGGCTCGGCACCGCTGGTGTCGAGCTTCAGCGATACGGTCACTGATTCCGCATTCATGATCTTCGGTATCTCGACCAGATTCGGCCACAGCGGTGTGATGATCACGACGCGGTCGCCGGGATTCAGCAATAGCTGAGCGATCAGCATCAGTGCCGATACGCCGGAGGAGGTCACTGCGATATTCGCCGCATCCGTCGGTTGATGAAGTCGGGACGAATAGACGGCGAGCGCCTCGCGCAGCGCAGGCAGACCGAAGTTCTGCGTGTAGAAGGTGTCACCATCATCGAGCGCCCGCTTTGCGACGTCGCGGATGAAATCCGGTGTCACTTCATCTGGTTCGCCGAACCAGAAAGGCAGGACATCGGCGCGGCCCATACCTGCGTTCGCGACTTCACGAATGCGGGACGCACGCAGCGCTTGTATCGGTGGGCGGGATTGGACAGCATGGGACATAGGCGCAGATATCAGAGGCACAGTAAAAATTGATTAGCGATGTCGATGATGAAGCCGGGTTTCAGGTAAGCCTGAAACACGATCGCCAGCATCGTGGCGCCGAGCAGCATCAGCACGAGACGCAAAGCATTCAGCTGCCTCATGTGGCGGCCACCGGCTCGCGCGCAATCGGCGATTCATTGATCGGGAGATTGACCAGACTGGCGAACAGACCGAGCGCGATCGTGATCAGCCACACGGTTTGGTAGCTGCCCTCGGCGGTGTACAAGTAGCCGCCCAGCCAGACGCCAATGAAACTGCCGATCTGGTGCGACAGGAATACAAAGCCCGAGAGCATGGACAGATAACGAACACCGAAGATGCCGGCCACCATGCCATTCGTCAGCGGCACCGTGGACAGCCACAGCAGACCCATGGATGCGGAAAAGAGGTAGACGGTAAGTGGCGACAGCGGTGCCATCAGAAACATCGTGATCAGTATCGCGCGTATCAAATAGATGCCGGACAGCAGATAGCGTTTAGGCAGCCAGCCACCCAGTTTGCCCGCATAGTAAGAGCCAAAAATATTGAACAGACCGATCAGTGCCAGCGCGGTGACCGCGACCTGCGGATCGGTGATGCCCTGATCCCTCAGATAAGCGGGCAGGTGCACGCCGATGAACACCACCTGAAAGCCACAGACGAAATAACCGGCGACGAGCAGCATGAAGGGACGGTGGCCGAAGGCTTCGCGTATCGCTTCCGTCACGCTTTGCGGCGCCGCGTGTGTCGGATGCACGCCCGTGGGCTCGCGCAGCATCAGGCTCAGCGGCAGCACGACTAGCACGAGCGTTGCGGCCAGAACCCATAGCGCCTGATGCCAGTCAGTGATGGCGATCAGCTGCTGTTCAACCGGTACCATCGCAAACTGACCGAAAGAACCGGCTGCGCCCAGTATCCCGAAGGCCCACGAGCGCTGCGCGACGGATGCAGTACGGCCCACAATGCCGGATAGCGCACCAAACGCAGTGCAGGCCATCGCTGCGCCAATCAGTATTCCCGAGCCGATGACGAAGGCACCTGGATGAGGGATCAGCGCCATCCACAGCAGACCGCCAGCGTACAGCAGCGCGCCGACGACAACGACGCGTGCCGTACCGAGGCGATCTGCGGCGATACCCGCCAGTGGTCCGAACACGCCCCACAACAGGTTTTGCGCAGCCATCGCCAGTGAGTAGGTCTCGCGCGTCCACTGATGTGCCTGTGAAATGGGCTGCAGCCAGAAACCAAAACCATGACGAACACCCATCACTAGCGACAGGATGATCCCGCTGGCGATCAGCACGGGGGCGAGTCTGGGTGGGCGAGAGGTCGAGAACATGTCAGGCAGAGCGTAATGCGCAGCCTGACAGTGTAACGCATGCTTTTTTGAGGTTAAGGCGGAGACCGCTGCCTTCCTTCGCCCGTGGCGAAGAGCACCTTACTGTCCGGTGCTGGTGCCGGGCGCAGTATTGGGCGTGGGACTCGTCGTGCTCGGCGTGTCGGTACCCATGCCGCCCGCGCCGCCACTGCTGGTTGAGCCGCCGCTCGATGATCCGCCTGATGCGCCAGAGCTAGCGCCAGACTGTCCTCCACTGTCAGATGGCATGGATGAACTGCCGGTGCTGCCGCTGGATGTGCTTCCTTTCGAGCTGCTGCCACTGCTGCTGCCCGCGCTGCCGGTACCCGGACCGCCACCCGTCATGCCTGAGCACGCGAGCATCAGCATCGCGCAGGCAACCGATATCAACCACTTGGTCATAGATCACTCCCGCTGAATGAAAAATCAGTACGCAAGCCATGGCGTACCGGAGAACTGCATCGAGATGCAGAGAGTAGAAGCGGAAGTAAAGGCTAAAGTTCGGAGCGATGGTGTGCGCGTTGAGGTCACGCAAGACCCGCTCTCGCATGACCTCGGACAAGCACGTGTGATGGATCAGGCGGCTTTCTTGGCGCTGATTTTTTTGGCGGTGACTTTCTTTGCGGCGGTCTTGGCCGATTTTTTGGCAGCCGTTTTTTTCGCAATGGCCGGCGCCGCTTTCGCAGCGGTCTTGCTGGCGGCTTTTTTGGCGACTGCCGGCGCTTCGTTTGCGTCGGAGTCCTTGCCAGGCGCAGCGGTCTTGGCTTTGCGCGGCTCGAACTCGAAGCTCACCTTGCCATCCTTGCCTTTGGCAAGGAAAGCCTTGAATGGACGACGCGTGCGCTGTGACACAAAACCGGGCAGTAGATCGGTGCGACCCTCATTGAGCAGCTTGATCATTTGCTCAGGCAGGATTTCTTGCTGCAGGATGATGCGGCCGCTGCGGAAATCACAGGCCTTGGGTTTGGCGACAGTCTTTTCACAGACATAGGCCAGGCCCATCTCGTAGACGCCGCTGCCGCATTTCGGGCAGGCGCCCAGCGCGGTCTGCCCGGTGAAATCGACGGCCTCGGCGTTTTCATCATCGTCGTTGGTCTGACCGAAATCGAACTCCAGCTTGTGATTCTGAATCTCTTCGTCGCGCGAGATCTTCAGGATCGCGGCGAATGGACGGCCCATCTTTGAACGAAAGCCCTGCAAAGGGCCGATGGTGCGGTTAGTCAGTAATTCTTCGACCTCGGCCACTTCGAACTGGCGTCCGCCGGGAGTCTTGCTGATAGAGAATTCGCACTTTGTACAAGCGAAGCGGCGATAGTTTTCTTTGACGACGCTGCCGCAGTTCGGGCACGGCGTCTTCAGCGTTGCGTAGTCGCCGGGGATGGTGTCGTTGTCGTATTCTTTCGCGCGCTTGACGATGGTTTGCGTCATCTGCGCGATCTCACGCATGAACTCTTCGCGGCTGATGCCGCCACGCTCCATTTGCGCGAGCTTGAATTCCCACTCACCGGTGAGCTCGGGCGCCGTCAATTCAGCGACGCCCAGCCCGCGTAGCAGCGTCATGAGCTGAAATGCTTTTGCAGTCGGTATGAGCTCGCGGCCTTCGCGGATCAGGTATTTTTCATTCAGCAGGCCTTCGATGATGGCCGCGCGTGTCGCCGGCGTTCCCAGGCCTTTGCCGGCCATCGCATCACGCAGCTCTTCGTCATCGACCAGCTTGCCTGCGCTCTCCATCGCCGACAGCAGGGTCGCTTCGGAGTAGCGTGCGGGCGGTTTAGTGACCAGTCCATGCCCATCGACTTTGTCGGTCTTGACTTTCTCGCCTTTGGCCACCGGCACCAGCGTGCCATTGCCCTCACCTTCCTTGGCATTCGGGTCAATGGCTTCTTTGCCATAAACGGTAAGCCAACCCGGGTTGGTCAGTATCTTGCCTTCGGTCTTGAACTGATGGCCCGACACTTCGGTAAATCGCGTGGTGACCAGATACTCGGCCGCCGGGAAGAACACGGCCATGAAGCGACGCACCACGAGGTCATACAGCTTCTGCTCGGGTTCAGATAGCGATTTAGGCCATTGGCCGGTTGGGATGATCGCAAAGTGATCGCTGATCTTCGTGTTGTCGAAGATGCGCTTGTTCGGCTTGACCCAGTTGTTATTCAGGATTTGTGCCGACAGGGGGTAGTAGTTATTGCTTTCACCCAGCGACTCCAGCGTCTGCTTGACCGTCGGCAGATAATCTTCCGGCAGGTGCTTGGAATCTGTTCGCGGGTAGGTCAGCACTTTGTGTTTTTCGTACAGCGCCTGTGCGAGCCCCAGCGTGTTCTTGGCCGAGAAACCGAAGCGCGCATTGGCCTCTCGCTGCAGGCTGGTCAGGTCGAACAGCGCCGGCGCCATCGAGGTGCTGGGCTTGGATTCTTCGGTGACATTGCCCGCTTTGCCGCGGCACGCGGCGACGATGGATTCGGCGGCGGCCTTGCTCCACAGGCGCTCTGCTTTTTTCTCCGGATCGGTCTCGTCTTTTTTGAACGTGGTATCGAGCCAGCGGCCTTCGTAGACGCCACCTGCGCAGACGAACTCGGCACGCACTTCCCAGAAATCGCGTGGGACGAATTGCTTGATCTTTTCTTCGCGCTCAACCACGATCGATAGTGTCGGCGTTTGCACGCGCCCCACGGTCGTCAGATAGAACCCGCCCTCTTTCGAGTTGAACGCAGTCATCGCGCGTGTGCCATTGATGCCGATCAGCCAGTCGGCTTCACTGCGGCAGCGCGCCGCATCGGCCAGCGGCAACATATCGTCGTCTTCGCGCAGATGAGCGAACGCATCACGAATCGCGCCGGGAGTCATCGATTGCAGCCATAGCCGCTTGACGGGTTGTTTGGCTTTTGCGTACTGGACGATCAGCCGAAAGATCAGCTCGCCTTCGCGCCCCGCATCACAGGCATTGATGATCTCGCCGACGTCTTTTCGCTTTAGCAGCTTGTTGAGCAGCTTCAGTCGTGACTCAGTCTTTTGTATCGGATTGAGCGCGAAATGCGGAGGGATCATTGGCAAATTGGCAAACGACCATTTGCCGCGTTTGACGTCGTATTCCTCGGGCGCCGCGATTTCGACCAGATGGCCGATCGCAGAGGACAGCACGTAGTCGTCAGACTCGAAATACTCATCGTGCTTGGTAAAGCCGCCCAAGCTCTTCGCAATGTCGTTTGCGACAGAGGGCTTCTCAGCAATGATGAGCGTTTTGGTCATGATGTATCCGAATCAGGGGGGCAGCAGAATGCAGGCTGGAAGGCCTGGACCCGATTCATCCTCTATATATAGAGAGAAAGCACCGGGCATGAGCACTAACTATTTGACAACTTCAGCGCATGTGCGGCCAATGATAAGCGCGTTGTCGCAGACTTCGCAAGCCAGACGGGCTTTGTCAAGTCTTTCGAGACAGACTCTGCGGCGTTTCGGGATCAGCACGACATGTCCCACCCAACGTCGGAAAGTTGTATTTTTGGGAATATCGGAAACGACGGCGGGAACCGTCCGAGGCGCGAAACGAGGATCAGTGATCAGTGGTAGACCGGCGGACCGGCTTCATCGTCGTCAAAGAACAGCTCGTCGAACATCAGCCCATCAGGCTCCCTGCCCTGACTCCAGAGCACCATCAAGACGATGACTTTCAGCTTGTCGAGGGAGATGGGGGACTCATTTGCCGCGCAAGCGCGCTCGATGACGATCTCGCGCTGCAACGCGTTGATGACGTCGGCGGACTCCAGGAATTCGACGAAACCGATCGCAGCGCTGCCGAGAAGTTCGTATTCGCGGTCTGCATAGACACGAAAACCAAACGAGAAAGCAGTCTGCCGGGCCTGCTGGCTGAACATCTCGTTGGTGGTTTCTGCGAGGTCAGTCAGCCACCCGAGCGCTTTCGAGATTTCTTCATCCTCGAAACCGACTGCCGACAGTTTTTTCGCGAGCACTGCCGAATCCGGGCAGGCATCGGGGCGGTAGTAGGTTTCGTAAAGGTAAACGAGGACCTCAAACATATTTGTAATGTAGCCTTAACTTCACAATCGCACAAGCGTATAGCCGAAAAAACTCCTGCGGATATTAATTATTCGCCGTTTTCGCGCTGATTTTCTTTTAATTTCGTGCAATTAGACCTGGCAATGACAAAATCCGATCGCCATTATGGATAACCAATGAATACCCGGCGCGGCAGCATGATCAACATGATGCCGGATTTTTTCGGGTACTGAGGGCGTCATTGAAATGAGCTCGAATGAAGCGCTTCAGTGCAAACGGCGATACATGCCGCCTGCCAGCATCTCGATGCGACCCTGCATTTCCAGTGCCAGCAAGCCGGCATGAATCGTCATGAGCGGCATATGCGTGCGTTCTGCGAGTTCGTCGACCGACACCGGATCGTACCCGGCAGCTTCAAGCAACGCATCGGTTTCTGAGAGCGTGGCCGTTGCGGGCGAGTTGACGCGTCGATCGCTGGCAGCGGGAAGCTGCCAGCGCAATTCCTCAAGAATGTCTTGCGCCGACTCGACAAGTTTTGCGCCCTGGCGTATCAGCTGATGGCAGCCTTTCGCGAGTGGTGAGTGTATGGATCCGGGAATGGCAAATACCTCGCGTCCCTGCTCCAGCGCGCTTCTGGCCGTGATCAGTGAACCTGATTGCAGCGCCGCCTCGACCACCAGCACACCCTGAGAGAGTCCGCTGATCAGACGGTTACGGCGCGGGAAATTGGCCGCAATGGCCGGCGTGCCTAATGGATACTCGCTGACCAGACAGCCGTCGGCCGCGATCCGGTGCGCGAGCTCTCTGTGCTTGGCCGGGTAGACGAGGTCCAGTCCGGTGCCTGTGATCGCCACTGTAGAGCCCTGCGCGGGGTCCGCACTGAGCGCGCCTTCGTGCGCGCTGCCATCAATGCCCAGCGCGAGTCCGGAGACGACGGTCAGGCCGGCGTGACTTAGTGACTGTGCGAAGCGCGCAGCGTTTTGAAGTCCTTGTTGCGTGGCGCTACGACTGCCGACAATCGCTACCGAGGGACGCAACAGCAAGTCAGCCCGCCCTTTCACGTACAGCAGCGCAGGCGGGTCCGAGATGCTGAGCAGCGATTGCGGATAATCTTGGTCTGCCAGGGTCAGCACCCGGTTGCCCGGCTGACGAGCCCACGCAAGTGTCAGGTCGATCTGCGCTGCGATCGACTCGGAGGGCGGCGCACTGAGTGCGAGTGCAAGTTTTTCAGAAACGCATTTGTGTAATGCAGCGAAGCCGGCACCGAACACTTGCTCGGGCAAGCCGAACCGGCTCAGGAGATCACGGGCTGTCTGTGTGCCCACGCCGTCAGTCAGCGACAGTCGCAGCCAGTCGGAAAGTCCCTCGGATTCAGTCATGGATGTGAAGTTTCAGGGAGGCAGAACGAGATCGCCAACCGTGATGGTGTCGCGGGAGCGCATGACCATGGCCACCGACATTCGCTCGGCAACGCCAAGCACCAGCAACAGCGCAATGGACTGGACTTCTTCGGACGAATGGAGCGCTGGCGAGGGTTCATCAACGCGGATTCTAACGTGCCGCGCCACCCGAACGATGCTACCGCGGCTGATCCCGTGATTCTCGCCGCGATTCAGCACCACCAGATCATTCGTGCCAGCCCAACGGCCTTCGTGGAGAATGGCGGCAAGCTTGCCTGGAGGTGCAGCGGACGCCCGAATAGACGTTGGCGATTGCGAGGGCTCTGCGATGCGCACCAGTCGGTCTCCGGTTTGCATCTCGGCTTCTGACGCCGTCACCACAAAGCGGTGGGTCAGTGTGCCGCGCGTTGCCAGGCGGACGCGTCCCACTTTACGGCTGACCATGCCCAGCACGTCATTGGTATCGGGATCGGTGACCGGCGCAGACGGTCGAACCACATCGAAGCGCTGCTCATTGCCCATCTCACCGCGAACGAAAATCGAATCTCCCTCGCCCGCCAGCGCTCGACCCTCGGCGATGCCGACGATCACCGGCGCGACAGCCAGCTGCCCGGCGCCAAGCAAGCGAGTGCGCGAGAGCATGCGCAGCAGGTGTTCGGCGACGACAGGCACGCGTTGCGCGTCGAGCGCTTGCGCACGCACGGCTGGGGACCAGCGAACCGATGCGTGAGCGCCCTGTTCGGGCTGGGCCATGCGCAGCACACCCCGGATGCGATCCAGCAGGATCAGCTGCCCGGGATAAATCCAGTGGGGATCGCGAACACTGTCGCGGTTGATCTCCCATACCTGCGGCCAGCACCAGGGATTTTTCAGAAACAAGGAGGCGATACCCCACAGGGTGTCGCCTTGCTGAACCCGATGCTCGTTTGGCGCATCGGATGCCCAATCACAATTGCTTGCCGCGTGAGCAGCCAGCGTCGGCATCTGGGTCAACAGCGTAACCAGGGCGAGCTTGCAAACGACGCGCGCCGCCGGTTTCATCAGGGTCGCTGTGCTACACTTTTTCATCGGGTGTTTTCCTGTCGTGCTCGCTGAGCGCGCGCGGATTGGCTGCTCATGGGGCAAAGCGGCAGCGGAACTTTTGCTGTGCGGTTTTGCCGCAGATTGTGTATGAGCTGGTAAATTCCCCGAACTCCAAATCCGCATTTTTTTAGCCTTGTTGCGCAAAAGCTGTATGGCTCTGCTATCTATCCTTCGCTATCCTGATCCGCGCCTGCACAATATCGCCAGCCCGGTCACGACCTTTGATGAGCGGTTGAAGAAACTGGTCGCTGACATGGCCGAGACCATGTATGACGCGCCCGGCATTGGTCTGGCGGCCACTCAGGTGGATGTGCATGAACAAGTGATCGTCATCGATGTCTCCGAGACGCGCGATCAGCTGCAAGTCCTGATCAATCCGGAAATCATCTGGAGCAGCGATGACCGGCAGGTCTATGAAGAAGGCTGCCTGTCGGTACCCGGCATTTATGACGGTGTTGAGCGACCGTCGCGGGTGCGTGTGCGCTCGCTCGATGCGGAGGGGCAGTCGCGCGAATTTGATGCCGACGGGCTGCTGGCGGTCTGCGTGCAGCATGAGATGGATCATTTGAAAGGCAAGGTGTTTGTCGAGTACCTGTCGCTGCTCAAGCGCAACCGTATCAAGACCAAGCTTCAGAAAGAAGAGCGCGAACTCAAGCGCGACAAGCCCGCAGTGGCCGCGCGCTGAAGCGGTGCGGCATCGCATGCCGCGCCTATAATCTCCGCATGAAAGTCATTTTTGCCGGCACACCCGAGTTTGCTGCCACCGCGCTCGCCGCTTTGCATGATGCGGGCTTCGATATTCCTTTGGTACTGACTCAGCCTGATCGCCCTGCAGGTCGGGGCATGCAGCTGCACCCTTCGCCGGTAAAACAATACGCGCTCGCGCATGGCATGCCTGTCGCGCAACCCGTATCGCTTCGCCTGGATGGCAAATTCCCGGAAGAAGCGGCGGCGGCACATGCACGATTGAAAAACACCGAACATCAGGTGATGGTGGTCGCGGCCTACGGACTGATCTTGCCGGCATCGGTGCTGCACATCCCGCCGCTGGGCTGCATCAATATTCATGCCTCGCTGCTGCCTCGCTGGCGGGGTGCTGCGCCGATACATCGCGCGATAGAGGCGGGTGACCGCGAGACAGGCATCACCCTGATGCAGATGGACGAGGGGCTGGATACCGGGCCGATGCTCATGAAGCAAATCGAGCCGATCTCGGAAACCGACACCACGGGCACGTTACACGACCGGCTCGCAGTGCTCGGCGGGCGGATGATTGTCGAGGCATTGACGCAATGGTCAGTGGCTAGCGCGCACGCAACACCGCAGCCTGACGAAGGCGTGAGCTACGCGACGAAGATTTCCAAGGATGAGGCTGCGCTGGATTTTCGCTTGTCTGCCGAGCAGCTTTTGCGGCGCATACAGGCATTCAATCCTTTCCCCGGCGCGCTCGCGTATTTCAATGAGACGCCGCTCAAGCTGTGGCGTGCCCGCCTCGAGTCCTCTTCAGGCCAGCCCGGAGAAATCCTTGGCGCCGACGCGCAGGGTATCGTCGTCGCCTGCGGTCAGGGTGCGTTGCGGCTCACGGAGCTGCAAAAACCCGGCGGCAAGCGACTTGCGGCTGCACCATTCCTGCAAGGTTTTCCAATGAAAACGGGGCAGTCATTCCAGCGTGCCGCCTGAATTCCCGTATAATAATGAGGCGCCGATTTGATTACTCAAGTCAAAACCAGCTTGCGGGCGCAAGGAGCGACAACGCTCTGAACAAATACTGCTAAAGCGGCGCACAGACCCGGCTTCGCTTTGCAGGCCGGGTTTTTCGTTTGTGCAGTGTCAGAATAATTTCCGATGAAACGCGACGCCATTTCCTCCACCGAAGCCACCCTGAGGTCGCTGCTCGCGCAGCGCATCCTGATTCTCGATGGCGCGATGGGCACCATGATTCAGCGCTACAAGCTCACCGAAGAAGACTATCGTGGCGAGCGCTTCGCGGATTTTGCGGTGCCGGGCAAGGAAATTTTCGTCAAAGGCAATAACGAATTGCTGACGCTGACTCAGCCGCAAATCATCCGCGAGATCCACGATCAATACCTGGCGGCGGGTGCTGATCTGATCGAGACCAATACCTTCGGCGCGACGTCGATTGCGCAGGATGATTACCACATGGCGCATCTCGCCTATGAGATGAACCTCGAGGCGGCGCGCATCGCCCGTGCCGCCTGCGACAAATACTCCACGACCGATAAGCCACGTTTTGTGGCCGGTGCGCTCGGCCCGACGCCAAAGACCGCGTCAATCTCGCCCGACGTCAATGATCCCGGCGCCCGCAACGTGAGCTTTGATCAGCTCGTCGCTGCCTATCATGAACAGACGCGCGCGCTGGTCGAGGGTGGTTCCGATGTGCTGCTGGTCGAGACCGTGTTCGACACACTCAATTGCAAGGCGGCCCTGTTCGCCATCGATCAATTTTTTGAAGAAACCGGGCAAAAGCTCCCGATCATGATTTCCGGTACCGTCACCGATGCCTCGGGGCGAGTGCTGTCTGGTCAGACGGTGTCTGCTTTCTGGAATTCCGTTCGGCATGCCAAGCCGCTCACCGTTGGCCTGAACTGCGCGTTGGGTGCGGCGCTGATGCGACCTTATGCCGAGGAGCTATCCAAGGTTGCCGAGACCTATGTCTGCATCTACCCGAATGCCGGTCTGCCGAATCCGATGTCCGACACGGGTTTTGACGAGACGCCGGAGGTCACCTCATCTCTGCTGAAAGAATTTGCTGAGAGCGGCTTTGTGAACATTGCCGGCGGCTGCTGTGGCACCACGCCCGAGCATATCAAGGCGATCGCTGATACGGTCAGGAGCATAGCGCCGCGCCACATTCCGACGCATTTGCACACCATGCGGTTATCGGGGCTGGAGCCATTCATCATTGATGAAGACTCGCTCTTCGTGAACGTTGGCGAACGCACTAATGTGACGGGGTCCAAGGCCTTCGCGCGCATGATCCTCAACGAGCAGTACGAGGAAGCGCTGGCGGTCGCGCGCCAGCAAGTCGAGAATGGCGCACAGATCATCGATGTCAATATGGACGAGGCGATGCTGGATTCGGTAGCGGCGATGACGCGCTTCTTGAATCTGATCGCTTCCGAGCCGGACATCGCTCGCGTGCCGGTGATGATCGACTCATCTAAATGGTCGGTGATCGAGGCGGGACTGAAGTGCGTGCAGGGTAAATCCATTGTCAACTCGATCTCGCTGAAAGAAGGTGAAGAAGAGTTTCTGCGTCAGGCGACGCTGTGTCGCCGCTATGGCGCCGCTGTGATCGTGATGGCTTTTGACGAAACCGGTCAGGCTGACACTTTCGCACGCAAGACCGAGATCTGCGAACGCGCGTACAAGCTGCTGACCGAGAAGATCGGCTTCCCGCCGGAAGACATCATTTTTGATCCGAATATTTTTGCGATCGCGACCGGCATCGACGAGCATAACAACTATGCGGTGGACTTCATCGAAGCCACTCGCTGGATACGTGACAATCTGCCACATGCCAAAGTCAGCGGTGGCGTATCGAACGTGAGCTTTTCGTTCCGAGGTAATGATCCGGCGCGCGAGGCGATACATACGGTTTTCCTGTATCACGCGATCCGCTCTGGCATGAGCATGGGTATCGTGAATGCCGGGATGATCGGTGTCTATGACGATCTGGACGCCGAGCTGCGCGAGCGTGTCGAGGATGTGGTGCTGAACCGCCGCGACGACGCCACCGAGCGCATGATCGAGATCGCCGCCACGCTCAAGGCCGGCGACAAGAAAGATGAGCAAAACCTTGCCTGGCGCGAGGCCCCTGTCGAGAAGCGCCTGTCGCATGCGCTCATCCATGGCATCACGCAATGGATTGTCGAGGACACCGAAGAAGCGCGCCAGCAAGTGGAGTCGCGCGGTGGTCGCCCCATCCATGTGATCGAAGGACCGCTGATGGATGGCATGAACATCGTGGGCGATCTGTTCGGTCAGGGCAAGATGTTCCTGCCTCAGGTGGTGAAATCAGCCCGTGTGATGAAGCAGGCAGTCGCGCATCTGGTGCCCTTCATCGAAGAAGAAAAGCTGGAAGAAGAGCGCCGTACCGGCAAGGCCGCCAAGCCCAAGGGCAAGATCGTGATCGCGACTGTGAAGGGCGATGTGCATGACATCGGCAAGAACATTGTTTCTGTCGTTCTGCAATGTAACAACTTCGAAGTCGTAAACATGGGCGTGATGGTGCCCTGCTCTGAAATTCTGGCCAAGGCCAAGGCAGAGAATGCTGACATCATTGGCTTGTCTGGCCTGATCACGCCGTCGCTTGAGGAAATGGCGCATGTCGCCAAAGAGATGCAGCGCGACCCGCACTTCCGGATGCTGAAGATACCGCTGCTCATTGGTGGCGCGACGACCAGTCGCGCGCATACGGCGGTGAAGATCGCGCCGAATTACGACGGGCCGGTGGTTTATGTGCCGGATGCATCGCGTTCGGTGTCGGTCGCGCAGTCGCTGCTGACACCAGAAGCTCGCGATCAGTACGTGTCCGATCTGGCCGCCGACTACGAGCGTATCCGCCACCAGCACGCGGGTAAAAAGGCGCTGCCCATGGTGTCGCTGGATGCTGCTCGCAAGAACAAGATGGCGCTGTCATTCGTTGGCAGTGCCGCGCCGCACAAGCCCAGAGTCATCGGCCGCCGTCACTTCCGCAATGTGGATCTGGGTGTGCTGGCGAACTACATCGACTGGGGCCCTTTTTTCCAGACCTGGGACCTCGCTGGGCCCTTCCCCGCTATTCTGAACGATCCGGTGGTAGGCGAGTCGGCCAGCAATGTGTATCGCGAAGCGCAGGCGATGCTCAAGAAGATCATCGAGGGCCGCTGGCTGACGGCGAATGGCGTAATGGCGATCTTGCCAGCCAATAGCGTCAATGATGATGACATCGAGGTCTATACCGACGAGACCAAAAGCGAAGTGGCATTTACTTACTATGGTTTGCGCCAGCAGTCCGAGCGCCCGGTGATCGATGGCGTGCGGCGACCGAATCAGTGCCTCGCCGATTTCATCGCCCCAAAATCCTCCGGCCTTAGCGATTACCTCGGCATGTTCGCAGTGACAGCGGGCCTGGGCATCGAGAAGCATGAGAAGCGCTTCGAAGAGGCAAACGACGATTACTCATCCATCATGCTCAAGGCGCTGGCAGATCGGCTGGCCGAGGCCTTTGCCGAGCATCTGCATGAGCGCGTGCGCAAGGAACTGTGGGGCTATGCGGGCGATGAGCATCTGGACAATGTCGCGCTGATCGCCGAATCGTATCGCGGCATACGCCCTGCGCCCGGCTATCCAGCCTGCCCCGAGCACACGGTGAAGGAAGATGTGTTCCGCATTCTCGAGTGCGAGGATATCGGCATGAGCCTGACCGAATCGTATGCGATGTTCCCAGGAGCATCCGTTTCCGGTTTTTACTTCGCGCATCCAGAATCCAAGTACTTTGCCGTCGGTAAGATTGGCGAAGATCAGCTCAAGGACATGGCGGCGCGCCGCAAGGTCAGTGTCGAACAGCTGCAGCGCTGGCTCGCCCCCAATCTGTAAGTTTTTTCGGTTCAGCGCAGCGGAGCGCCTTCGACAAAGACCTTCAGCTCGCCGGCCCTGAACGCTTGCCAGGTTTCATTGGTGGTGAGCGGCTCAGTCACGATGACGGCCACGCGATCATTCGGCGTGGTGACCTCCGAAAAATCGACGGTCAGGTCCTCGTCAGAGAGTTTGGCTTGGGCAAACGGATACTGGCGAACGATGTAATGTAGCCGTGTCGAGCAATGTGCATACAACGCTGAACCATCGGACAGCATCATGTTGAACACGCCATGAGCGGCAATGTCTGAGGTCAGTGCCGTCAAGGCGCTGCGCAACGCGTCTGTCGTCGGCGGTATGTCTCCGAATTGCTCTCGCAGCTGCTGCAACAAGTAGCAAAACGCCCGTTCGCTGTCGGTGTTACCGACGGGTCTGAACGGCCCGTTCAGCACCGGGGAAAAATTCTTCAGGTCGCCATTGTGAGCAAACACCCAGTATCTACCCCACAGCTCGCGTACAAATGGATGGCAGTTTTCCAGTGCGACCTGTCCTTGTGTTGCCTTGCGGATGTGAGAGATGACGTTTTTTGATTTGATCGGATAGCTCTTGATCAGGCTAGCCACCGGGGAAGCGACTGCCGATTCATGATCGACGAACAGTCGAACGCCGGCACCCTCGAAAAACGCAATGCCCCAGCCATCCTTGTGCTCGTCAGTGAGGCCGCCGCGTGTCGCAAAGCCGGTAAAACTGAACACGATGTCGGTCGGGACATTGCAATTCATTCCCAGCAGCTGGCACATGGCAAAGGTGAGTGAAGTGGTGGCGGTCCGACAACGTTATCACGATTCTGACAGCGTGCTGATGCTCGCAATGCGGGCGGGCAGTTGCAACTGGCAGCGCCAGAGCGCGTGACCAGAGGCTCGGTACTTTTGCTCAAAAGGCGTGAGCGCATCAGCTTCGGGGACCAGATTCTCGCAGCCGACGAGCACGCCGGTCAGTTGTGTGACTGCTGATGCAAACTCTTCAATGTAAATTTTCCAGTTGCTGCGACATTCGATTCGTCCCCCCAGTGCGAGTAATGCGGGAAATACGGGGTGTCCATGCCAGCGGCGCACCAGCTGGGATTTTTTGGGCCAGGGATTTGGATAGAGCAGGTAATGATGTGAGGGGTAAATCGCGTGTTCGAGCATCAGCCGCCAGAAGTCGACCAGATCGGCACGCACCAGCACATGATTGCTGGGCACGTCAGTTTCCCAGTGCAGCTCGCGCGCCAGACGATCGGCGGATTGATCGATGCCGATCACGAAGCAATCGGGGTGGCGCTGTGCAAGCTTGCGAGTCGATAAGCCAACACCGCAGCCGGCGTCGATGATCAGCGGCGCGCTGCCGGCCGCTTGCCAGGTAGTGATCGAGGTGTCGAATGCTTTCCGGCTGTGATCAGCAATGGGACGCAGGTAGCGAGAATTCGCGTGGCGCTCAATCAGCAAGTGAAGCTGATGGTGAATGCCGGACTGATTGCTGCTGACAGGACGAGAATTGGCGTGCAATCAGACTGACTCGATGGTTGAATCGCTTCAGTGCAGCACAACGGGTTGCGCCATCAGTGAGCCATAGCTACCCAGAAATTCATCGATTTCTTCGATGCTGGGCTCACTGGCAATCAGCTCACGCACATGCTGGCGAAATGCCTCTGCCAGCGGGCCGGCGATGAAGATTTCTTTTTTGGCGGGCTTATCCAGAATTTCATAGCCGCCGAAGCGCATCGCTTCCATTCCTGCCTCTGCGCGAAACTCCACCACGCTGTAGTGTTCGCTGTTGTAGATCAGGTTCATGCGGGCTCCTCGGAGAAAAACAGAAAGAGGCGGGTCTCTTTCTGCTGTCCTACATGGTGATGCGAACGGAAGATTTCAAGAGTGAAGCGCAAATCTCGTGCCTAGAGGGCGGGTCACCACCGCTAGGTTGCCGAGGCCCTGCCGCAATCGAGTTCAGGCCCCAGGTACAGCCTACCGCAATATTGTTCTTCTCGCAAAAAACTTTGCACAGAATCCAGATGCGACGCGTCCGACAGGCTCATGAAGAGAATCTCGGGCGGATGCCTCAGCAGGCGATTGAGAGTCACCCGCATGGTCAGGCTGCCGGTGCAGCACGGGCAGCCAGGAGCGATGCGGATGACGGTCAGCGCCTCGGATGGGGTCAGCCCACTATCGCTGGCGAGTCCTTCGAGCAGCGCAACAGCGGTCGATCCGGGCGGCAGCTCACCGGCGATTGCTTTTTCACGTGCGGCAGAATTACCACCGTGCACCAGCCGTACCAGTGTCATCCCGACTTCTTCGCTGCCTTGCTGGACTCGACACCGAGCTGCTTCAGCTTGCGATAGAGATGGGTTCTTTCCAGCCCTGTGCGCTCGGCCACGCGTGTCATGCTGCCGCCTTCTCGTACCAAATGATGCTCGAAATAGGCGCGCTCGAAAGCATCTCTTGCTTCGCGTAATGGCAGTTCGAAAGAGACGCGGAATTCTTTTTCGGGTACCGCATAGGCAGCGGTGGGCGCGCTCAGGGCGTTGGAGTAATTGCCCAGGCTGGCATAGGTATTCACTGGCGCCGACAGGCCGTTCTTTTCGGCGCTGATGCCGTGTCGGTGGTGGCTGTTGTTGTTCAGCATGGCGCCACGCGCTTGGTCCTGACCGCGCGACAGTCCTTGCTGCACGGTCTTGAGCAGCTTTTGCAGCGATATCGGCTTCTCGAGGAAATTCATCGCGCCGATGCGCGTCGCTTCCACCGCGGTGTCGATAGTGGCATGACCGGACATCATGATGACTGGCATGGTCAGTAGCCCGTCCCGCTGCCACTCCTTGAGCAAGGTGACGCCATCGGTGTCCGGCATCCATATGTCGAGCAGCACCAAGTCAGGGTTGCCCGAGACGCGCAACTCTCGCGCCTGATTGGCGTCCTCCGCCGTGGTGACTACATGCCCTTCGTCGCCCAGTATCTCCGAGAGCAGCTCCCGGATACCCATCTCGTCGTCGACTACCAGTATGTTTGCCATGGGTGAGTCTCCATCTTTATGCCGTTTTCCTTCGGAAGCGCTGATTGAATAGTAAATAGCACCGGTAACTTTTGCGGCTAGCTGGGCGTCACCAAGTCCTTGATTTTTCCGGACCCCGCGTCGCACAGCTCGCCATAAAACCGGGATTTACTCAGCGCCTCCCTTGATCGGAAATTGTATTTTTTGCAATTCTTAATGTCAAATGCTTAAATGCCTGCCAGCTTCAGCAGCAGTACCGACACCTGCGCACCACGGGCTTCCTTCCGGTTGACCAATTCGATGCGCCCGCCGTGCTCTTCCACGATCTTCCGCACCACGGGCAATCCCAGTCCTGTGCCCTTGGGCTTGGAGGTGACGTAGGGCTCGAAAGCTCTCGGAAGAACAGCGGCGCTAAAACCTGGTCCGTTATCCGTCACGCTCAGTCTTACTGCGACGCGGGTGCTGCCATCGGCATCGGTGTAGCGAATCGTTTCTGTCGCTAGCTCGATGCGCGACGGGCTGTCATCACCGCAGATCTCTGCCGTCGCATCGAGTGCGTTTTGCAAGAGGTTGTGTATCACCTGCCGCAGCTGGGTTGCATCGCCCAGAATCTCGGGCAAGGCCGGGTCGAGCTGAGCGTGCAGGGGTCGACTGCCCTCGACACCACCATACAGTTCGAGGATTTCCTCGATGAGCGCATTGAGATTCAGAGGCTTGAGCAGTGGTGGCGGGGTCTTCGCGTAGTCGCGAAAATTGTCGACCATCTGCTGCATCGCTACCACTTGATTGACGATCGTATTAGTACCTCGCTCAAGCAGCGCCAGATCGGCGCCCGAGAGCCGGGCCTCCAGCTTCATCATCAGCCGCTCGGCTGAGAGCTGAATTGGTGTCAGCGGATTCTTAATCTCGTGCGCCAGACGTCGAGCCACCTCTGCCCAGGCGACGGAACGCTGCCCGGAGATCAGGTCAGAGATATCATCGAAGACCACCACATGACCGAGACCCGAGCCTACCGGCAGTCGTGCGCCTCGTGCCAGCAAGGTGATCTCGGCTGGCGCATGCAACTCGACCGAGCGGCCGGGCAGGCCGATCTGCTGCTGCCAGTGCTGATCGCGCGGATCCGTGCTGCTCATCGCGGACTGTGCGTTCTGCTCCGAAAAAGCGCGAATGATGGGCTCGCTGAAATCCTTCAGGCCTTCGATGCTCGCGAAAGGATGCTTGAGCCACGCTGTCAGCCCAGAGTGGAGTATCTGCTCGGCTGATGCATTGAAGGTCACCAGCCGCAGCTGATCATCCAGCACCATCACGCCAGCCGACATGTTCGCCAGCACCGACTCCAGATAGGCTTTCGCATCTTCGAGCGCCTTGCGGTTGCGCTCCACGGCTTCCCTCGCCTCGGACAGCTGCATGGTCATCAGGTTGAACGATTGTGTCAGTGTGCCCAACTCGTCGGTGCTGGCGACGATGGGCCTCGGTGAGAGATCGCCCTCGGTCACCGCCTTGGTGCCTTCGGCGAGCAGCAACAGGGGCCGTGCCAGATCGGTCGCCAGCAGGAAGGCGCTGACCATCGCGGCGAATATGGCGAGCAGCAGCGTCAGCGTGAGCGTCACCAGATAAAAATTGCGAAGGCCGGTGCGAGCCAGCGAGCGCTCCTGGTACTCGCCGTAAGCGATGCGCAAGGCTTCCGCATTGGCGGCGAGCTGCTCCGGTACGGGCTGTATGACCTGAAGGTATCGTGGCCGTCCTCCGCCTAAAGACAGCAGGGATCCGTCACCGCGAATCGCCATCACCACGCGGATGCGGAGTGAGTTTTTCGAAGCGGCGTTCCTGTTGCTCCCCGTTTCAGTGTCGCCTTCAATCAGCCCAAAGCCATCCATGGAGCGCGCTCTGGCAATCATCGAAGGGGTTGGCAGGTCGGGCACCAGACTGGCAACGCTATTCGATGTGCTGGCAATCAGGTGGCCAGAACCGGACACGATAGCGACCTCGTTGAGCCGATTACGTTCCGCAATTCTGGGCAGTTGAACGACTAGCGCAGCGTCGGACATCTCCGAGAGCTCCGAGGCCACGCCACGCGCCTTTTGCCTGAGGTCTGCCAGCGAAGCCTCCAGCGCGCTTCTTCCCAGTGTCAGTCCAGACTCGAGTGCGGTCTCCACTTTGACGTTGAACCAGGACTCGATAGAGCGCGAGACGAACTGCACAGAGACCAGATAGATCACAACGCCGGGCAGCACGCCCATCAGCGTGAACATCAGTACCAGCCGCGTCATCAGGCGCGAGCCGAAGCGTTTGCGACGATAACGACTGGCGAGGCGAGCAAGCAGGAAAAGCACCAGCACGAACAGCAGCGCGCCGGCGGCGACATTGGCGCCTAATATCCATGAGTAATAGGTTTCGAACAGCTGCGTGTTTGCACTGGCAGCCGTCAGCAGGTACAGCAGCACGGCCACCAGCGCGGCCGCAGACAAGAGCAGATATCGGAGTGCCAGGCTCATTTGGCCTCGGTCTTGTGGACGACGCGTGCCCAGCCGGAGGACATGCGCCACTCGCCGCTGCCCATCGCGCTGACCTGAATGGGCTTGGGCAGTTGGGACACGTCGAGACTCAGTTGTACCGCGACGCTGTAGCTCGTATCCGGCTTGAGCGCGCCGGGCTCCGCTACTTGCCAGCGTCCTGTATGCCGCAGTAGCGCCAGCATCTCATCCAGCCGAGAAAAATTTCGGTGCAGGCTGCCGTCGATCGAGGCGCGGTATTGCCGAGTCAGCACGTTGTAGGACAGTCTGAGCGATCGGCTGGCTTTGATGGCGACGTCATCAAACCAGTACCAGCGCGGGCGTGACACTTCAAGTTGCAGCTTGAAGTACAGCGGAATTCCGCGCATCAGCGCATCTTCAAGCGGATGAGTCAGTTCGACCGAGAAGTTCGAGGACAGCACATAGCCTTCCTCGGAAAGCTGAAGCGCCGCTTCAATGAACTCGATACCCTCATTGGCCTGGGCCGGTGGTGATGCCATCAACGTGCCGAGCAGCAGCAGACAGCTGGCGACGAACAGCTGCCTTATCTTTCTGAAGACGGGCCTGCCGACGCCTGAGCGACGGTTGCTGCCAGACGCTGGCGAGAAAACTCCCACGTAATGACACCCTGGATAGAGAGTGGTAAAAAAACCACGTTTCGTGAACCGGGCGATAGTATCAAACCAGGGGCTTTTGGAGTAGCGCATAAAAGAGCCCATCGTGGTCTTCCACTGCGCTTTGGGTTGGCCGCAGCTGGCCCGGCGCGGGCAGCCGCTGCGCACGGTGCCGCTCGGCGAAGGCCTCAGCCTGCAGCGCGGACTCTTCCGACCACACCGAGCAAGTGACGATCAATAGCTTGCCTCCGGGTCTGAGCATCTGCCAGAGATTGTCGAGAATTTCGGACGATAGCCGCGCCAGTTCAGCACTGTCGGACTCGCGTCTCAGCCAGGGAATGTCCGGATGCCGGCGCACGATGCCGGAGGCCGTGCATGGCACATCGGCGAGGATGCGGTCGAATGGCTGACCGTCCCACCAGTCGCGACGGCGTGCATCGCCCGAGCAGAGTTGCGCAGGCAGCGACAGCCGCTCGAGATTTTGGGCGACGCGCTGGAGTCGCTCCGGATCCTGATCCAGCGCGAGCAGATCGATATCGGCGGTCTCCAGCAGGTGGCCGGTCTTGCCTCCGGGCGCCGCACAGGCATCCAGCACGCGCATGCCGGCAGACAGGTCCAGCAGCGGCGCCGCCAGCTGAGCTGCCGCATCCTGCACCGATACCCAACCATCAGTAAAGGAGGGAATCTCGTTGACGGGCAGTGGCTGAGCAAGCCTGATCGCGTACTGCCCGACACGCGTTGCATCAATGTCTGCGCTTTTCAGCAGCGACAGGTAGGAGTCGGTGGTGGTTTTTCGCTGGTTCACGCGCAAGGTCAGCGGCGGCCGATGGTGCCCGGCAGTGAGCAGCGCTTCCCAGTGATCGGGCCAGTCATGGCGCGCTTTGTCTACCCACCACTGCGGATAGTTCCAGCGCGCGGTGTCCATCGCGCGCGCTTCGGTCAGCAGAGATTCACGCTCGCGCAAAAATCGCCTCAGCACCGCATTGACCAGACCCTTGGCACGGCCAAGCTCGCGATCTGCCGCGCAAGCCGAGACAGCCTGATCAACGACCGCGTGCTCGGTGTAGGGGCGGTCTTCATCAATGAGCAGCGCGAGGGCCGCGCTGATCAAAGTGCCCAATCGAGCGGGCTTTGGCGGCGTGTCCAGCAGAGTTGAGCGCACGGTCTTGACGACCCCCCAGTGCCGCAAGCTGCGATACGCGAGGTCCTGTATGGCTCCGCGTGTCGCTGGCACGGCATGGAGTGTCGCAAAAGCCTCCGCGAGTGCTCGGGGCAGCGACGTGCCGGCGTCGACCCGCGCCAGTGCCAGCGCTGCACCGGTCAGCGCAAGCGCAAGCGAATTTTGCGGGAGTGCTGACGTTGGCCCGGACCTTGCCGCTGACTTTCGCAATGTCTCAGAGGCTATTGCCATGCGCGTCAACATCCTGCATCAAACCCCCCACATCACGAACGTATTTTCCTGCTTCGCAGTGCGCATCATTTCAAGTAGAGGGAAGGCGCGTGCGGCAAAGCTGACTTTTTTACCGGATTCGAGATCGTCTTCCTCAGTGTTGGGATTGCCATCGTTCTCTTGCGACCCGGGCGCCCGCTTGCTGCTTGCAACCTCCTCTTCCAGGCGAGCGATGGCGTCGGGCATCTCCTCGGCAGTGATGATGCCCTGATCAACATTTTTGCCAAGAACATCGAGCAGGGGCTTGGCGTGCATCTTGTACATCAGCACATCGGCTGCGGCACTGGACTTGAAGGTGATTAACATGAGGCGTTGTCAAACAAGTGAAGAAGGGAAGCGGGTCACGATAGCATGGTCCGCCGCTGGATTTGTCGGATTTACTGCGTCGTAGCCGCACCTGTTGGCGTAATCACCAAAGCCTTGCTGGTGACGAAACGAAATAGCGCAAAACATTGCACCAGCACGTACACACACCATGCCAGACGTATCGCCGCAGAGTTGTCCCATCCATTCGCGACAAACACATCGATCAGCAAGCCCAGCCCCCACTGCACGCTGAATGCGCCGATAAACAATGACAGGTTGTAGGCGCTGTTCACCCGCCCCGCCTGCGCCGACGGAAACGACAAGCTCACATGCGTCTGCGCCAGCGTTGACACGGTCACCAGCAGCGCGAAAGGCAGCCACAGCAGCCACGCCCAGGCATAGGGCAGCAGCAGCATGGTCAGCTGAAGCAGGATGGACAAGCTGATGCCGATGCCGACGACTCGCAGTGCCGGCCAGCCGCGCTGGCTACCATACGATACATGGCGCGGCGCCCACCAAGACAGCAGCAGATAAGACAGCATCAGACAAAGATTGAAAGCGAACAGAACGCGCGAGGCTTGCGCGATCGACAGCCCCAGCACCTGGGTCATCCAGGGGCCTGCCCACAGCGTCTGCACTGCCATGAAACCGCCTTGGTGCACGCTACCCAGCAGCGCCATCCGGCGGAAGTAAGGATGCGTGAATATGGCTTTGTACGACAAGGCATCCGGGGCGGAACTTGGTGTCACCGTGAACGGCATCCGCTCGCGCTCGACATCGCGCAAGCGAAAGAACAAGGTCACGGTCGCGATCACGATCAGTGCTGACATCAGCCAGAACACGCCGCGCCAACCGATGAAGGGCATCAGCTCCGCCACTGGCACGGTGGTGGCCAGCGCGCCGGCAGTGCCGAGCACCAGCATCCAGCTGGCGAGCTGGCTCTGGCGTTCGGGCGCATACCAGCTGCGGTAGGCTTTGTAGGGCGCCATCAGGCACGCGGACACGCCGACACCGATCAGGGCGCGTCCAGTCCACAATCCAGCGAGCGTGTTGCTGGTGGCGAAAATCGCAGCACCCAGTGCAGCAAACACCAGCAGCGCTGCTTCTGTGCGTCTTGGTCCGTACTTGTCCAGCCATACGCCCAGCGGAAGTTGCAGGCTGGCGAAACCAACAAAATAGGCTGACGACAGCAGCCCAAGATCGGCATTCGACAATTGCAGATCGGCCGTCAGTGCGGGTGCGATCACTGCATTGATTGCCCGGAATGCGTAGGACAAAAAATACGCGCCACCAAACACCAGCACGACACGTATGGCCAGCCGGCCCTGAAGGTAGTGAGCGTGATCCGCCATCACTGCAGCGCGAAAGAGGCGAGGAAAGTATCGGCGATCTCGGCACTCAGTTGGTGCGACGGCCCGATGGCTACGGCCTGGTAGACGCGCTGATCTTTCGTCGCGAAGCGCGCAAACAGCGTCATCTGGCGGCCATTGGCGAGCGTCCCGCTGGCTTGGATCTCGGTAGCTTCAGTACCGTCTTTGAGCTTGAGTGTCTTCTGATGCGTGATACTGCCAGCGATATTTTTCACCATCGCCTGCTGCATCCGCTCAAGCGCTTGCGAGCGTTGCGCCGCATCGTCTATCAAGGCGCTGGCCACCGCAAAATTCATCTCGTCCGCCTCTGCCGCCGTCATCTGCATGTCGACCTTCATGTCTTCGAGGGCGACTGTCCGTGAATGGCTTGCCGGTTTGGCCGGCAAAAGCACCGTGAAGCGAGCCTCGGCGTTGCGAAGCTCGCGCCAGTTCAGGCTCGGGCTGCACGCCATCAAGGCCAGCGCGCAGACCATCACCAATGAGATATGCCGTGTTGAATGCATCATGAATCGCATGAGCGAGATGGTAACAGCTGAGCAGCGCTGAATTTTCGGCCTATTGAGGTGCTGCAAGCGCTCGCCGGTACTGGATGGCTTCGCTGACATGCGATGCTGCGACTCGCGCGCAGTGATCGAGATCGGCAATCGTTCGCGCCAGCCTTAGCACGCGATGATAAGCGCGCGCCGACCACTGCAGCCGCTCCATCGCACTGCGAAGCAGCGACTGCGTGCTGTCATCCGGCGCGCAGAGCGCGTCCAGCTCTCCGGCAGACAGCGCCGCATTGGTTTTGTGCTGACGCCGTTGTTGCACCTCCCGCGCCAGCTGGACCCTCGCTGCGATGGCCGAGGAGGGCTCGCCGGTTGCGGACTGCAACATATCTTCCGCAGAGAGCGCAGCCACGGGCACCAGCATGTCGATGCGGTCGAGCAGGGGGCCGGAGATCTTTCCCTGGTAGCGCGCGATGCTGTCCGGGGTGCAGCGGCAGGCGCGCGACGGGTGTCCCTGATAACCACAGGGACAGGGGTTCATCGCTGCGATCAGCTGAAAGTTGCATGGAAAAACGGTCTGCCGCGCGGCACGCGAGATCGTGATCTGCCCGCATTCGAGCGGCTCGCGCAGTGCCTCGAGCACCTTGCGATCGAACTCAGGCAACTCATCAAGAAAAAGCACGCCGTGACTTGCCAGCGATATCTCACCAGGGCGAGGTACGCCGCCGCCGCCCACCAGCGCCGCCGCAGAGGCCGTGTGATGAGGCGCACGGAACGGCCGGCAGCCCCAGTGCGCAATCGAGAAATTGCCGCTGAGCGATTGCACAGCGGCCGCCTGCATCGCCTCTTCATCGGTCATCGGTGGCAAGACGCCCGGCAAGCGGTTGGCCAGCATCGACTTGCCGGCCCCCGGAGGTCCGACCATCAGGGCGCTGTGCCCGCCAGCGGCCGCGATTTCCATCGCCCGGCGCGCCTGCTGCTGACCGCGCACCTCGGAAAAATCAGGGTACTGCCAAGACCGCGCGGCAGGGGCGGCGCGCGTACGCACCAGGCGCGTCTCGGGGCTGGCGGAAGAAAAATGCGCGCAGACCTGCAGCAGTGAGCTGGCCGGATAGATCTCGGCTTCACTCACCAGAGCCGCCTCGGCGGCATTGGCCGAAGGAAGAATGAATGCCCGCCGCTGTGCGCCCGAGCCCCGTATCGCATGGCTCATGGCGAGTGCGGCGCGGATCGGACGTAGCTCACCGGACAGCGAGAGCTCGCCGGCGAACTCGTACCGATCCAGCTCGGCGGAGGGCAGCTGCCGAGATGCGGCGAGGATGCCCAGTGCGATCGGCAGATCGAAACGACCGGACTCTTTGGGCAGGTCGGCCGGTGCGAGATTGACCGTGACACGGCCGACGGGGAAGTCAAAGCCACTGTTCTGCAGCGCCGCCCTGACGCGTTCGCGAGACTCCCGCACCTCGGCCTCGGCGAGTCCCACGATGGTGAATGCAGGCAAGCCATTGGCCAGATGAACCTCCACGCTGACCACGGGCGCTTCCAGCCCGCACAGCGCCCTGCTGCGTAAGACAGCCAGCCCCACCGGGCGTCAGGACCGCAGTCGGGATTCGAGCTCGGCGACGCGAGCTTCCAGGGCTTCGAGCTTCGCTCGCGTCCGGGCGAGGACCTCGGACTGGATCTCGAATTCTTCGCGGGTCAGCAGATCGAGCTTGGCAAAGCCCTGATTGAGCATCGCCTTGAGGTTTTTCTCGAGGTCTCGCGCGGGCGAGCGCTGCAACACGTCTTGGATGTTTTGTTGCAGATCGGAAAGGAGACTGGGTCTAGGGGCCATGAGATTTGCTAGGATGAAACATGCACTAAATTGAGGCGACCGCGCTTTGGTGGTGCAACGCTGGCGTTCGGCCTGCCTTGACGGAAGGCTCGATGCTAGCGGAATTGGCTGAAATGACAAGACTTTTCCTGATTTTCAGCTGGCACATGTCCTGCTTAGTTCCCTTGGGCACACACGGCATTCGTGGGCAGGTTTTTTATTTAACATCAAGAAGGAAAACAATGAAAAAAACTATTCTAGCTGGCGCCGCTGCCTCTGTATTTATCGCGCACGGTGCTCATGCAGACCAAACAGCAGCGGCAACCCCTGAGCACGTGGTGACGTACAACATGGGCGTCACTTCGGATTATGTTTTCCGGGGTATTTCCCAGTCGCGAAACAAGCCTGCCGTGAGCGCAGGTGTGGACTACTCCCACACTCCCTCTGGGCTGTATCTTGGCGGCTGGGCGTCTACCATCAGCTGGATCGCAGACAGTCATCTCGATGGTGCCACGACCCGGGATCGAAGCAGCACGCCCTTTGAGCTGGATCTCTACGGTGGTCTCAAGGGTGATATCGGAAACGGATTGAGCTACGACGCGGGTGGAATTCTCTATTACTACCCCAACCACAATCTTGGATCAAAACCCGACGCCAATACCTTCGAGGTGTACGGAAAGCTTGCCTACGGACCGGTGTACATCAAGGCGAACTATGCTCTTACCGATGCGTTCTTCTTTGCAGATAAAGCTGGTACCTACTACCTCGATCTTGGTGGCGACTTCCCGCTAATGGATGGACTGGTAGCTAACCTGCACTACGGTAGCTTCAGGTTCAAGAACGGCGGCAATGCTCTGACGGCATCTGATGCTAATTACGAGGACTGGAAAGTCGGCCTCACCAAGGATTTTGGCAACGGACTTTCAGGATCAATCGCTGCGACCGGAACCAACGCCGATAAAACGGTGTGGAACTTCAACCGGACTGGTTACCTCGGCGACACCAAGGGCATTGTCTCTCTCACCAAAACTTTCTAATCCAACCTAGAGGCTGAAATGAAACTCATCACTGCCATCATCAAGCCGTTCAAGCTCGATGAAGTGCGCGAAGCGCTCTCGGCGATCGGTGTGCAAGGCATCACGGTCACCGAAGTCAAAGGCTTCGGGCGCCAGAAAGGTCACACCGAGTTGTATCGCGGCGCCGAGTATGTCGTCGACTTCCTGCCCAAGACCAAGATCGAGGCAGCCGTTGACGACGCCATTTTGGAACGCGTGATCGAGGCGATCGAGAACGCGGCTCGCACTGGCAAGATAGGTGACGGCAAGATCTTCGTCTACGACCTGCAGCAAGTCGTTCGTATTCGTACGGGCGAAACCGGCAAAGAAGCACTCTAAAGGGGATTCAATATGAAAAAATGGTTCACAAGCCTTTTGAGCGCCGGCATGTTGCTGCTAGCAGTAGGCATGACACCGGTTGCATCCGCCGAGGATGCGCAGCCCGCCGCAACACCGGCTGCAGCGGCAGCACCGGCCGCAGCACCGGCCGCACCTGCTGCGGCAGAGGCCGCTGCTCCTGCTGAGGCGGCACCGGCTCCTGTACCCAACAAGGGTGACACCGCATGGATGATGGTGGCGACGCTGCTGGTCATCATGATGTCGATCCCGGGTCTGGCGCTGTTCTACGGCGGTCTCGTCCGCTCGAAGAACATGCTGTCGGTGCTGATGCAGGTGATGATGATTTTCAGCCTCATCTCGGTTCTTTGGTTCATCTACGGCTATTCAATCGCGTTCACGGAGGGCAGCAGCTTCTTCGGTTCTTTTGATCGCCTGTTCATGAAGGGCATGACGCCGGAATCCGTTGGCGCGACCTTCAGCAAGGGCGTCGTGATCCCGGAGCTGCTGTTCGCGTGCTTCCAGGCGACCTTCGCCGCCATCACTTGTGGCCTGATCGTCGGCGCTTTCGCCGAGCGCATCAAGTTCTCGGCGGTGCTGGTGTTCATGGTCATCTGGTTCACGTTCGCGTATCTGCCGATTGCACACATGGTCTGGTTCTGGCCTGGTCCGGATGCATTCACCGACGCTGCGGCAGCAGAGAAAGCCACGGCGGTCTCTGGCTGGCTGTTCCAGAAAGGCGCGCTCGACTTTGCTGGCCGTACCGTGCTGCACATCAATGCCGCTGTCGCGGGGCTGGTGGGTGCAGTCGTCGTTGGCAAGCGCGTGGGCCTCGGCCGTGAATCCATGGCGCCTCATTCGTTGACGCTGACCATGGTGGGCGCATCGCTGCTGTGGGTGGGCTGGTTTGGTTTCAATGCCGGCTCTGCGCTGGAAGCGAATGGCTCAGCGGCACTGGCCTTCGCCAACACGCTGCTTGCCACGGCGGGCGCCGTCTGCTCCTGGTCGTTTGCCGAGTGGATCCTGAAAGGCAAGCCCTCGATGCTGGGCGCTGCCTCGGGTGCGGTCGCTGGTCTGGTTGCGATCACGCCTGCTGCCGGGTTCGTCGGTGTGATGGGTGGCCTGGTCATTGGTCTGCTGGCAGGCGTCGTCTGCCTGTGGGGCGTGAACGGACTCAAGCACCTGATTGGCGCGGATGACTCGCTGGATGTGTTCGGCGTGCACGGCGTCGGCGGTGCATTGGGCGCTATCCTGACCGGCGTGTTCGCAGCGCCATCACTGGGCGGCACCGGCATCTTCGACTATGTGGCGAATGCTGCGTCGCCGGAGTATTCGATCGCTTCTCAGGTCTGGATTCAGTTCCAGGGTGTGCTGACCACGGTCATCTGGTCTGGCATCGTGGCCTACATCGCGTACAAGATCGCTGACATGCTGATCGGCCTGCGCGTCACGGAAGAAGAAGAGCGCGAAGGCCTCGACATCTCCAGTCACGGTGAAACCGCCTACTACCGCTGATATCTTCAGTCTTCTCCTCAGCACCGGCCCAGCGCATCGGGCCAGAAACGCCTCCTGCCAAGGAGGCGTTTTTTATTTCGACGTCCGCTTGCAGTTCGCATGAGCACCCCCGTGTGGAAACCTCCCTGAATTGGGGCACGAGCCATGCTTGTCCGTTAAAATCCCAGCTTTGGCGTGGGTTCGCGCCCAGCCGCAGTCTGATTCCCCGGAAGGTTTCCCCATGGTGCCCCACCTCGTCACGGCCCTGAATGGTCCGTTGCTTGAACTTGAAAAGAAGATTCTGACGGCCACGCCAGCGATCGAGCGCTGGTTCCGGCTTGAGTGGCAAGAACACACGCCGCCCTTTTATTGCTCGGTCGATCTTCGCAATTCAGGTTTCAAACTGGCGCCGGTCGACACCAATCTTTTCCCTGGGGGCTTCAATAACCTTGCGCCCGAAATGCTGCCGCTCGCCGTGCAGGCGGCCATGGCTGCGATCGACAAATACTGTCCGGATGCGAAGAACCTGCTGCTGGTGCCTGAAAAGCACACACGCAACACGTTCTACCTTCAGAACGTGGCGAGGCTGATGCAGATTTTCCGGCAAACCGGACTGAATGTGCGCTTGGGCAGCTTGTCAGACGAGGTGAAGGAGCCCGTGGTGATTGAACTGCCGGACGGCAACAGCATCACGCTCGAACCGCTGGAGCGCTCTGCGAACGGGCGTCGTCTCGGACTGAAGAATTTTGATCCCTGTACCATCCTGCTCAACAATGATCTGTCGGCGGGTATTCCGGGCATACTCGAAGACTTGGATGAGCAAACGCTCTTGCCACCGCTGCACGCGGGTTGGGCCGTGCGGCGCAAGACCAATCACTTTGCCGCCTATGATGAAGTGGCAAAAAAATTCGGCAAGCTGGTCGATGTCGATCCCTGGATGTTGAATCCTTACTTCGCCAAGTGCACCGGTATCAACTTCCATGAACGCACCGGCGAGGATTGTTTGTCGAGCAGCGTGGATATGCTGCTGACCAAGATCCGAAAAAAATACAAGGAATACGGCATCAAGGAAACGCCTTTCGTGATCGTCAAGGCCGACGCCGGCACCTATGGGATGGGTATCATGACGGTGCGCGACGCGAGTGAAGTGCGCGAGCTGAATCGCAAGCAGCGCAACAAGATGTCGGTCGTGAAAGAAGGTCTGGAAGTGTCCGACGTGATCATTCAGGAAGGCGTCCACACCTTTGAACATATCAATGATGCGGTCGCCGAGCCAGTGGTCTACATGATTGACCGCTACGTGGTCGGTGGTTTTTACCGTGTGCATGCCGAGCGCGGCGTCGATGAGAACCTCAACTCTCCGGGCGCACATTTCGTGCCGCTAGCCTTCGCGCAGCAGCATGCGCTACCCGACCTCGCGGCCAAGCCCGGCACGGCAGCGCCGAATCGCTTCTACATGTACGGTGTGGTGGCGCGGCTGGCATTACTGGCAGCATCGCTGGAGCTGGAAAAGACCGATCCCAATCCCGAGGTCTACTGATACGGGCGAATGACGGCCGGCGCTCGGTACCAACCCACCAAGGTTCCTGATTCATGAAAATCGCTTTTGCCGCAGATCCGCTGGCCGGCTTCAAGATCGAGAAGGACTCGACTTACGCGATGATGGTCGAGGCGGCGAGACGCGGTCATGCGCTGTATGCATTCGCTCATGCCGATCTGATCTTCGACGGCCGCAAGGTGCTGGCGCATCTGTCGCGTGTCAGGCTGACCGGCAATCCACAAGAGTGGTTCCATCAAGATGAACCTGTGCTGATGTCCCTGAATGACGTCGATGCGGTGATCGAGCGTACCGATCCGCCATTCAACATGGAGTACGTGTACGCGACTTACTTGCTCGAGCGTGCGGAAGCCGATGGCGCGCGCATCTTCAATCGTCCCGGAGCTATCCGAAGTCATAACGAAAAGCTGGCGATCACCGGGTTCACGCAATTCATCGCGCCCACGCTGGTGACGAGCAAAGAGGCGCTCATTCGCGATTTTCATCGTGAGCACCGGGACATCATTCTCAAGCCCTTGGATGGCATGGGCGGCGAGGGCGTGTTCCGCGTCGGCGAGCAAGGGCTCAATCTGGGCGCCATTATCGAGACGCTCACGCAACATGGCGCACGCACCATCATGGTTCAGCGCTACATTCCTGAGATCGTGGAGGGTGATCGCAGGGTGTTGCTGATCGGCGGTCAAGTGGTGCCTTACTGCCTCGCGCGCGTACCGCAGGCGGGTGAAGTGCGAGGTAATCTTGCCGCAGGCGGGCGTGGCGTCGCCATGCCGGTCTCGGCGCGCGAGCGAGACATTGCCGAGACCCTGGCACCGGTTTTATATCAACGTGGTCTCTTGCTGGTAGGATTAGATGTGATCGGCAATTACCTCACCGAGATCAACGTGACCAGCCCGACCTGTTTTCAGGAGATTACTGAGCAGACTGGTTTTGATGTGGCGGGCATGTTTATCGACGCGCTGGAGCGCACCCTCGCAGGCGGCTGACCCTGACTCTCGGAATGATTTTGACGCCATGGTTGGCATACTCCTTATCACTCACGCGCCCTTGGGCAAGGCTTTCATCGAGGCGGCAACGCATGTATTTCGCGGTGCGCCTGAGCATCTCGAATCACTGGACGTGGTTGCCGATCAGGATCCTGAGGAGGTCAGGCGACTTGCGCGCGAGGCGATAGCGCGCATGGATGATGGCGCGGGCGTACTCGTGCTCACCGACATCATCGGCGCCACCCCCTGCAACTGCACGTTGGCCTTCTGCGTGCCCGGCAAAGTGGAAGTCGTGGCCGGCGTCAGCCTGCCGATGCTGCTGCGCGCGATCAGTTATCGCCACAATACGCTGGACAGCGTCGCGGAAATGGCGCTCGCCGGCGGACAGCGGGGCATGTGCCGAGTGGCGCAGCAGACGGGCTGAGCACATCGCATCGCTGGTCAGGCAGCACAATACCACCATGACATCAAACACACGGACATGATCAGCAGGGACATCGAAATCATCAACAAGCTTGGATTGCACGCGCGCGCGTCGGCCAAACTGACGCAACTCGCGGGAAAATTTCAGTGCGAGGTCTGGATGAGCCGCAATCAGAAGCGTGTGAATGCCAAATCCATCATGGGCGTCATGATGCTGGCCGCCGGCATGGGTACCGTCGTCACGCTCGAGACGGATGGCGCCGATGAACAGGCGGCCATGGATGCGCTGGCGGAGCTGATCTCTGCGCGTTTCGGCGAGAGCGAATAACCGGCAGCGCAACAGGACAAATTCATCATGGCCTCATTCACGCTTCATGGCATACCGGTCTCGCGGGGCATCGCGATTGGTCGCGCGCATCTGCTGCGCCCGGCGGCGCGCGACGTCAAGCATTACCTGATCCCGGAGGAGCGTGTCGAGGCCGAGGTGCAGCGACTGAGCGATGCGATTAGCGCGGTTAATCAGGAACTGCAGGCCGTGCGCCGCGATCTGCCGCCCGATGCCCCGAGCGAGCTGGCTGCTTTCATTGATGTGCACGCATTGATCCTCTCTGATCCCATCGTCGCCGAAGAGCCACTGAAGATCATTCGTACCCGGCATTACAACGCTGAATGGGCATTGCTGACCCAAATCGATGAGCTGTCCGCGCAATTCGACGAGATCGAGGATGAATATCTTCGGGAGCGCAAGAACGATATCGGGCAGGTCGGCGAGCGCGTGCTCAAGGTGCTGATCGGGTCGGCCACGGCGCTGCCATCCAGCTCCGTCGCCGATGACTCACTGCCCCAGATGATCGTCGTCGCGCATGACATCTCTCCGGCGGACATGCTGCAGTTTCGCGATCGCGCATTCGTCGGTTTTGTCACGGATCTGGGCGGCCAGAACTCACACACCGCGATTGTCGCGCGCAGCCTGGATATTCCTGCGGCGGTCGGTATGTCGAACGCTTCGACGCTGATCGCTGAGGATGACTGGGTCATCATCGATGGCGACGCCGGCATCGTGATCGTCGATCCTGCCCCCGTCGTGCTCGAGCAATACCGCGATGCTCAGGCGCAGCTGATCCGCGAGCGGAAAAAACTCGGCAAGCTGAGAAAGACGCCAGCTGTCACCAGTGATGGCACCCGCATTCATCTGCTCGCCAATATCGAACTGCCTGAAGATTGCGCTGCCGCACTTGACGCGGGCGCCGTGGGTGTCGGATTGTTCCGCTCCGAGTTTCTATTCATGGGGCGCACCGGACAGGCCAGCCGGCTGCCCTCGGAAGACGAGCAGTTCGAGTCGTATCGCAAGGCGGTGGTCGCGATGAAGGGCCGTCCGGTGACGATACGCACGCTCGACATTGGAGCGGACAAGCCGCTGGACAAGGACGAAGAGACAGCGCTGAATCCGGCGCTCGGCCTGCGCGCCATACGTTACTGTCTGGCCGAGCCACAAATGTTTCTCACGCAGTTGCGCGCGATACTGCGAGCCTCCGCCTACGGTCCGATCAATCTGCTGATACCGATGCTGGCGCATGCGTTCGAGATCGACCAGAGCCTCGCCATGATCGAGCAGGCGAAGGCGCAGCTGCGCGACACGAAGAAAAAATTCGATCCGAATATCCCGGTCGGTGCGATGATCGAAATTCCTGCGGCCGCGCTCACGCTGCCGCTGTTCATCAAGCGACTGAATTTTCTCTCGATCGGTACGAATGACCTGATCCAGTACACACTGGCGATTGACCGAGTCGATCACGAAGTCGCGCACTTGTATAACCCCTTGCACCCGGCGGTGTTACAGCTGCTGCACATGACGATTACGGCCGGAGCGAAGGCCGGCATACCGGTCGCCGTCTGCGGCGAGGTCGCCGGCGATACCAAGCTCACCCGGCTGCTGCTGGGCATGGGGTTACGAGAGTTTTCCATGCATCCGGCGCAGTTATTGACGGTGAAGCAGGAGATACTCAACGCCGATATCGACCTCATCGAGCCAGCGGTGAGGCGGATCCTCAAGACCTATGAGGCACCAGCGATTGCCGATGCGGTAGAACGGCTGCGTCTGCTCTGATCAGTCGGCCCGTTTGACGCTGGGCACCGAAATCGCTATTCTTCGTCTGACGCGCCGATTTGACCTTAGCTTGCGGGCGCACGGGGACTTCCCCGGACAAATACGGCTAAAGCGAGCTCGAATCGATGTACGAATCCAGCCCGACAGCCACAAGTGCTCTCGGGCTTTTTGTTTTTATGCACGTAAAACGCTGTCGATGAAATCCATAGGAAACGTCAAGCCGCAGTCGATGCATTTCGCCGAGCCACTGCCTTTGCAGAGTGGCGCCGTGCTGTCCGACTACACATTGGTCTACGAGACCTATGGCACGCTGAATGCTGATTGCTCAAATGCCGTGCTGGTCTGTCACGCGTTGAATGCCTCGCATCATGTCGCCGGCACCTATGAAGGTCAGCCCAAGAGCACGGGTTGGTGGGACAACATGGTGGGGCCCGGCAAACCGCTGGATACCCATCGTTTCTTTGTCATCGGCGTCAATAATCCAGGCTCATGCTTCGGCTCCACCGGCCCTATGCACACCAATCCGGCCACAGGCAAGCCCTACGGCGCATCCTTTCCGGTTGTGACAGTCGAAGACTGGGTGCATGCGCAAGCCCGGCTGGCAGATGCGCTTGGCATCCGCAAGTTCGCGGCAGTGATGGGTGGTTCACTCGGTGGTATGCAGGCGCTGGCCTGGAGCACGCTATATCCCGACCGTGTCGCACATTGTCTGGTGATCGCTTCCACGCCCAAGCTCTCGGCACAAAACATTGCGTTCAATGATGTCGCGCGTCAGGCCATACTGACGGATCCGGATTTTCATGACGGTGATTTTTACGCGCATGGCGTCGTGCCCAAGCGCGGCCTGCGTGTAGCGCGCATGATCGGTCACATCACGTATCTGTCCGACGACGACATGGCCGAAAAATTTGGCCGAGATCTGCGTGGCACGGATTACCAGTTCGGCTACGGCATTGATTTCGAGATCGAATCCTATCTGCGCTATCAGGGCGACAAATTCTCCGAGTACTTCGATGCCAACACCTATTTGCTGATCACCAAGGCGCTTGATTATTTTGATCCCGCGCGCGCCTGCCACGGCGACTTGGCAGTGGCCTTGTCGGGTACGCAGGCCGAGTTCCTTGTGGTGTCATTTACCACCGACTGGCGATTCGCACCCGAGCGCAGCCGAGAGATTGTGCAGGCACTGGTAAAGAACGAGCGGCGTGTCAGCTATGCTGAGATCGATGCGCCGCACGGGCATGATGCCTTCCTGCTCGACGATCCACGCTACATGGCTGTGGTGCGTGCGTATTACGACAAAGTCTGGAGCGGGCTCGCCATGCCGGCGCCGGCAGTGCAGCGGGAGGCCGCATGATTACCGAGCGCTTTGCCGGTTTGCGCGCTGATCTCGCCTTCATCGCGCACTGGGTTGCGCCAGGCGCGCGCGTGCTTGATCTGGGCTGCGGCGATGGCGCGATGATGGAATATCTGCAAGTGGAAAAAAGCTGCATCGGTTACGGTGTCGAGATTGATGATGCTCGCATACCGCGTTGCGTGCATCGCGGCGTGTCGGTGATACAGCAAGATCTGGAGGGCGGGCTGGCCATGTTCGCCGACGATGCCTTCGACAGCGTACTGTGCCTCTCCGCGCTGCAGATGATGAAAAACGTCGAGGGTGTGCTGCGCGATATCGCTCGCGTGGGGCGTGAGGCGATCGTTTCTTTTCCCAACTTTGCGCACTGGCCGCATCGCTTAGCCTTGCTCAGTGGTCACATGCCGGTGTCCGAGAGCCTGCCCTATCAGTGGTATGACACGCCTAACCTGCGTTGTGCGACCATCAGCGACTTTTCTGAACTTGCTGATGAGGTTGGGTTGCAGGTGATCGAATGCGTTGCACTCAAAGACGATGGCACACCGGTCGCCTTCCTGCCGAACTGGCGCGGCAGTCTCGCCGTATTCCGGCTTCGTAAAAAATAGACTATCTCTGATACTGGGCGCATGAATACTCCTTCCACTTCAGCGGCGCCTGCGGCCAGCGGCTGGCGGCATTACTTCAGTCGGCACATGCTGATCTGCGTGATGCTCGGCTTCACTTCGGGCCTGCCGCTGTTCATTCTGTACAACTTGCTGTCGGCATGGCTGAAGGCCGAGCAAGTCGACCTGAAATCCATTGGCTTGTTCGCGCTGGTAGGTTTTCCGTACACCTGGAAATTCCTCTGGTCGCCGCTGATGGATCGCTTCCACTTTCCACTGCTGGGCCGTCGTCGCGGGTGGATGTTTTTCACTCAGCTTGCTTTGCTTGCAGCGGTTGGCAGCATGGGCTTTTTCTCGCCACTGACCGAATTGAGTGCTGTGGTCACCCTCGCAGGATTCATCGCGTTCTTATCGGCCAGTCAGGATATCGTGATCGATGCCTACCGTCGCGAGCTCTTGTCTGATGCCGAGCAGGGCTCGGGCACGGCGCTGTTCGTCAATGCATACAAGATGTCTACGCTAGTGCCGGGGTCACTCTCTCTGATTCTCTCCGACTTTCTCAGTTGGCAGGTTGTATTCGGTATCACTGCGCTGTTCATGCTGCCCGGACTGTTCACCACCTTGCTGATCAGCGAGCCAGCCATTTACGGTGAACCACCGCGCACGCTGCGCGAAGCCGTTATCGAGCCCTTCCGGGAATTCATGCAGCGCAGTGGCTTCTCACAAGCGATGCTGATATTGGCGTTCATCTTCCTGTACAAGCTTGGCGATTCCATGGCGACCGCGCTGGCCACGCCGTTTTACATGGAGCTGGGCTACACCCGCACGCAGATCGGACTGGTGGCAAAGAATGCCGGCCTGTGGGCCAGCTTAGCGGGCGGCATAATCGGCGCAGTCTGGCTGGAAAAAACCGGCGTCAATCGCGGTCTGTGGATCTTTGGCGTGTTGCAGGCGGTCGCGATTCTCGGTTTTGCCTTGCTCGCTCAAACGGGCGTGGCGGCGGCCGGTACTGAACCGAGCAGTTTGCTGCTGGGTCTGGTGATTGGCCTCGAAGCATTTGCCGTTGGCCTCGGCACTGCAGCGTTTACGGCCTATATTGCGACGACGACGGACCAGCGCTACACCGCGACGCAGTTTGCGCTGTTCACCAGCCTGGCTGCCGTGCCGCGCACCTTTTTTAATGCGCTCACGGGTTTCATCGTTGCGCAGACAGGCTGGTTTGTCTTCTTCCTGATCTGCTTTGTGCTGGCTATTCCCGGCATGCTGTTGTTACCAAAGATCGCGCCGTGGAATGCGGATCGGCCTCAGCAAGATCAATGATTCATTGCTGAATTTTTAGCACGAGCATCAGTACGACGGCAGCAGCCATTGCAGCAGTTGCTGTCCAGCCCAGCCATTTCAACTGGTGCTTGACCACGAAAGCACCCATTACTTGGCGTTCGCTGGCCATGCGCATCATCACGATCATGATAGGCACGGAGACGACGCCATTGAGTACGGCGGCCCAGTACAGCGCATGCAAGGGATCGATCTCACTGATACCTATACCGGCACCGATGAGTGTCGATACAGCGATGATTCCGTAAAAGCGAGCACCCGGCCCGGGAGGAAGGTCCAGTCCGGCAGGCCACTCAAAGGCACCAGCCACTGCATAAGCTGCTGAGCCAGCCAGCACGGGAATGGCGAGCAAGCCGGTGCCGACAATGCCTAGTGCGAACATCAGGAACGCGAATTCCCCGGCAATCGGTCTGAGCGCAAGCGCCGCATCACGGGAACTTTGTATATCGGTAATGCCATGCCTGAACAGGGTTGCCGCAGTGGTCAGCATGATGAAAAAAGCGATCAGGTTGGATATTCCCATGCCTAACCAGTTGTCGATGGCGATGCGCCGCAGATGCATTCTGGCCTGCTCCGGCGCCTGCCGCAGCGGTCGCGCATCGGGATTCGCCTTGAGCTCTTCGACTTCTTGTGACGCCTGCCAGAAGAACAGATACGGACTGATTGTGGTGCCGAAAATCGCCACCAGCGTGGTCAGATAATCAGCATTCAATTGCAGACGAGGCAGCAACAAAGAATATAGCACTTCGCCCCAGTCGATCTGCACGGTGAACACTGCGCCCACGTAGGCGAGCAACGAGAGCGTCAGCCACTTCAGCACGCGTACATAGCGTATATAGGGAATGAATATCTGAAGCAGCACCGACGCGGTGCCGAACATCACGACCCAGCCGGTATGCGATCCGCCCGCAACCAGTCGCACGGCGTCGGCCATGGCCGCGAGATCAGCGGCGATATTGATGGTGTTGGCGACGACCAGTAAACCAACGACCCAGATCAGTAGTCCCTTTCCATGCCAGCGCCGCAGATTGCTGGCCAGGCCCTCGCCGGTGACACGTCCAATGCGCGCGCTGACGGACTGTATGCCGACCATCAATGGCCAGGTGATCAGCAAGGTCCATAGCATCTGCAAGCCGAACTGCGCCCCGCCCTGCGAATACGTCGCGATGCCACTAGGATCGTCATCTGCTGCGCCAGTGATCAGTCCCGGTCCGAGCTTTGTCGAGAGTGGGGTGTGATCTACTTGCACCTGCCGCCGAAATTTTTCTTGCGTGGCAGAATGTGTTGATAGTTCGCGCTCGTCGGCCATCCTTTGATACTAGCAGTCAGAGGGTATCCATGAGGGTCTGCGCAGCGCTATGTTGCGCGCGCTACACTGCTGGTTGATGGGCAAGCTGACTGCGGGATTCAACACAATGGATGATCGATGCTGAATAGGCTCTGGCTGAGTTTTTTCGTCATTGCCGCTGGCAGTGCCATGTGGCGCTGGCTGGTCGCAGGCGATGCAGCCGTGTTTGCAGCCATGGTCGACAGCCTGTTCGCGATGGCAAAACTGTCGGTCGAGGTGATGATTCTGTTGTTCGGCACGCTCACGCTCTGGCTGGGTTTTCTGCGCATCGCAGAAAAAGCCGGGCTGGTCGAGGCGCTGTCGCGCCGGCTATCGCCTCTGTTCACCCGACTGATGCCCGAGGTGCCGCCGGGTCATCCCGCGCTGGGGTTGATCACCATGAATTTCACCGCGAACGCACTGGGTCTGGACAATGCCGCCACACCGATAGGGCTCAAGGCCATGCGCGAATTGCAGTCGCTCAATCCCTCCCCCGAGGTCGCGAGTAACGCACAGATACTATTTCTGGTGTTGAATGCCTCGTCGCTGACACTGCTGCCGGTGTCAATTTTCATGTATCGCGCGCAGCAAGGGGCGGCCGATCCTACCTTGGTTTTTTTGCCGATATTACTGGCCACTGCAGCGTCCACGATCGCAGGATTTTTATCGGTGGCGGTCGTTCAGCGGCTGAGGTTACGAGACCCCGTGGTGATGGGCAGTCTGCTCGCGATTGCGCTCGTACTCGGCAGCTGCATTGCCGTGTTGTCCGGATTGTCGTCCGCTGCGCTGGCGTCACTGTCCTCGCTGATGGGTAATGCCGTGCTGTTCGGACTCATTCTGCTATTCGTCGTGGTCGGTGCGCTACGACGCGTTCCTGTGTATGAAGCCTTTATCGATGGCGCACGCGAAGGCTTCGAGGTGGCGAAGCATCTGTTGCCCTATTTGGTGGCGATGCTGTGCGCGGTGGGCGTGCTGCGGGCATCGGGCGCACTCGATTTGCTGCTTGGACTGATACGCGGCGGCGTGGACTGGTTCGGCTGGGACAATCGCTTCGTCGATGCGCTGCCGACCGCGCTAGTCAAACCTTTCTCCGGCAGTGCGGCACGCGCGATGCTGATCGAGACCATGAGCACGCAGGGTGTCGATAGTTTTCCGGCGTTGTTGTCCGCCACCGTGCAGGGGAGTACCGAGACAACGTTCTATGTGCTGGCCGTGTATTTTGGCGCCGTCGGCATACAGCGTGCGCGCCATGCAGTGGCTTGCGCGCTGATTGCCGATCTGGCAGGAGTGATGGCGTCGATTGCGGTGTGTTACTGGTTTTTCGGTTGAGTGGAATCAGGCAGGCCAGTCATAGCGGATTGTCAGCGGCGCATGATCTGAAAACCGCTCATCCTTGTACACTGTAGCGCTCTTCGCGGTCGCCGCAACGCCCGGCGTGGCGACGTGATAATCGATGCGCCAACCGACATTGTTTGCCCAGGCCTGTCCGCGATTGCTCCACCAGGTGTAGGCATCGCCCGTCGTCTCGGGATGCAGCAGCCGATACACATCGCGCCAGTCTGCCTCATCGAACACAGACGTCATCCAGGCGCGTTCTTCTGGAAGGAAGCCGGAGTTTTTCTGATTGCTTTTCCAGTTTTTCAAGTCGATTTCTTTGTGTGCGATATTCCAGTCGCCGCAGATCACCACTTCGCGCCCTGACTTGCGCAGTTTGACCAGATGCGGCATGAAGACCTCCATGAAGCGAAACTTTGCCTGCTGACGCTCGTCGCTGGACGAGCCGGATGGACAGTACAGCGAGATCACCGACAGCTCGCCAATATCGACCTGTACATAGCGACCCTCAGCATCGAATTCCGCGTTACCGAACCCAGAAGTCACGGAGTCTGGCTTCCTGCGTGAATAGACACCGGTGCCTGAATAGCCTTTCTTCTCGGCGTAATGAAAGTGGCCGTGATAGCCAAACGGTGACAGAAAAATATCCGTCATGTCCGCTTCCTGCGCTTTCAGCTCCTGTACGCAGATGAAATCTGCCTCTTGCTTCTGCATCCATTCAAAAAAATTCTTTTTGGCGGCGGAGCGTATGCCGTTCAGATTGGCCGAGATGATTTTCATGTAATGTTTTTATAAAAAGTCTGGTGGTGCCAGCGCAAGGATAACCGATCATGGCTCGAGATAAAATGCAGCCTTCCAGCGTCTATTTACAGGGTGATTGAGTGAGCAAGCTGCGCGAGCAATTCATCGAATTTTCTGTCAACGCCGGCGTGCTGCGCTTCGGCGAGTTCACGACCAAGGCCGGACGTCTATCGCCGTATTTTTTCAATGCCGGTTTGTTCAATGATGGCGAACGGCTTGGCAAGCTGGCCAGTTTTTATGCGCAGACACTGCTGGATTCTGGCGTCGGCTTTGACATGTTGTTTGGTCCGGCCTACAAGGGGATCACGTTGGCCTCGGCAACGGCAGTCGCGCTCGCCGCGAAGGGCCGCAATGTGCCCTTCGCCTACAACCGCAAGGAAGCGAAAGACCATGGGGAAGGCGGAACTATCGTGGGCGCGAAGCTGGACGGTCGCGTGGTGATCATTGATGACGTCATCTCTGCGGGCACCTCGGTGCGCGAGTCGGTGGAGATGATCCGAGCGCATGGTGCAAGGCCCTGCGCGGTGCTGATCGCCCTCGATCGCATGGAAAAGAGCGGCGCCGAGGGTGATTTATCGCCGCTGTCGGCGGTGCAGGAAGTCGAGCAGCGCTATGGCATACCCGTGCTGCCGATTGCGAATCTGAATGATTTATTCAGCTATCTCTCTGGTGCCAGTGCTGAGTTGGCTCATTTCCGGCCGGCTGTCGCCGCTTATCGCGAAAAGTATGGTGTCGCATAACTGCGCGAGTCATCACGACGCGGTCACGACTGAGAGATAAAAAAGTCACGTCCCTGTGGCGTGATATCGCCGGGATGCAATGCACGATTCCCGTCGCATGGTCATCGTGCCTCCATGACCGCAGGAGGCCATCCCGAACCTTTCAGGGTTCCGGTACCGAGCGCGCGCCAGGAGCGACAGAGGCGTCTGGATCGGATGCGTACTGCGGACAAGAATCGTCTGCCCAGCCGCTTCGGCTACGCTCCTCTCAGAACGCCCCGGGTGCGTTGAATGTTTTGCAGCAGATGTTGGGGGCCTGACCTTGGCTCTGGTCTCAGCCCAGCTTCTGTTTCAGCAAGTCGGTCAGCTGCGCCGGGTTTGCCTTGCCCTTGGACGCCTTCATTGCCTGACCGATCAGCGCATTGAAAGCCTTCTCCTTCCCGGACTGGTACTCTTCGACGGATTTCGCATTCGCAGCGAGCACGTCATCGATAATCTTCTCCAGCGCGCCGGTGTCGGAGATCTGCTTCAGTCCCTTCGATTCAATCAGCTCGTCTGCCAGTGCGGCTGATGAGGATTTGGCTTCCCACATCGCTGCGAAGACTTCTTTGGCGATCTTGTTTGATATCGTGCCGTCAGCGATGCGCTTGAGCAGCAGCGACAATTGTTCTGCACTGACTGGCGATTCACCGATCTCGATACCCTCACGGTTCAGGGTGGAGGCCACATCGCCCATCATCCAGTTGGCGGCTGGCTTGGCCTGCTCCCTGCCCGCTGCAGCGACCACCGCCTCGAAATAGGCCGCCATGCCTTTCGATTGCGTGAGTACCATGGCGTCATACTCGGGCAGGCCATAGTCTTTCACAAAGCGCTCGCGCATCGCGCCGGGCAGTTCGGGCAGCGAAGTCTTGACGCGATCTATCCATGCCTGCGCGATCACCAGCGGTGGTAGATCGGGATCGGGGAAGTAGCGATAGTCCATCGCGTCTTCCTTGCTGCGCATCGAGCGGGTTTCTTTTTTGTCTGGATCGTAGAGACGAGTCTCTTGCACGACAGTGCCACCCTCTTCGATCAATTCGATCTGGCGACGGACTTCGTAATTGATAGCTTCTTCCAGAAAGCGGAAAGAATTCAGATTCTTGATCTCGCAGCGGGTGCCGAATTCTTTTTGCCCGACTGGGCGCACCGAGACATTCGCATCGCAGCGGAACGAGCCTTCCTGCATATTGCCATCGCAGACGCCCAGCCACACAACCAGTGCATGCAGTGCCTTCGCATAGGCGACGGCTTCGGTGGCGCTGCGCATGTCCGGTTCGGTCACGATCTCGAGGAGCGGCGTGCCGGCACGGTTGAGATCAATACCGGTCATACCGTGATAATCCTCGTGCAGCGACTTGCCTGCGTCTTCTTCCAGATGCGCTCGGGTCAGATGCACCGTCTTCATCTCGGTCTTGCCATCCTTCTCGACCGCAAAGCTGATCGTGCCGCCCTGAACGACAGGGATTTCGAATTGGCTGATCTGGTAGCCTTTGGGTAGATCAGGATAAAAATAATTTTTTCGCGCGAAGACCGACATGGGTGCAATCCTGGCGCCGATCGCCAGACCAAACTGGATCGCACGTTCGACAGCGCCTTTGTTCAGCACGGGCAGCACACCGGGCAGCGCAAGATCCACTGGGCAGGCCTGCGTGTTCGGTTCGGCGCCGAAGGCAATGGGCGCGCCACTGAAAATTTTGGATTGAGTGGTGAGCTGTGCATGTGTCTCCAGCCCGATCACGACTTCCCATTGCATGATGCGTTTCCTTCAGGTTCTGTGGGCGAGGTGCGCTCAGCTAGCGTGCGGACGGCGTGTGTGCCAGTCGGTCGCCTGCTGAAACTGGTGCGCAATGTTCAGCAGTTTCGCTTCGCTGAAATAATTTCCGATCAACTGTAGTCCGACCGGGCGCTTGCTGTTCTTGTCGCCCTGTCCAAAGCCGACGGGTATCGACATCCCCGGGAGGCCGGCGAGACTGGTCGAGAGCGTGTAAATGTCGGCCAGATAATTCGCGACGGGATCATTCACTTTAGAGCCCAGATCCCAGGCCACGGTCGGTGCCACGGGACCCATGATCACGTCGCACCGCGCAAAGGCTTGCTGGAAGTCTTGTGCGATCAGCCGGCGGATCTTTTGTGCCTGCAGATAGTAGGCATCGTAGTAACCGTGCGAGAGCACGTAAGTGCCAACCAGAATCCGGCGCTTCACCTCGTCGCCAAAACCTTCGGAGCGTGTCTTGCGGTACATGTCGGCGAGATCGGCGTAGTCTGTCGCGCGATGACCGTAGCGCACGCCATCGAAGCGCGAGAGATTGGACGACGCTTCGGCCGGTGCAATTACGTAGTACACAGGTATCGACAATGAAGTCTTGGGCAGTGAAATGTCGATCAGGGTAGCGCCGAGCTTTTCATATGCTTTCAAGGCGTTACGCACAGCCTGTTCGACGTCGCTGGCCAGACCCTCGCCGAAATACTCTTTCGGCACGCCGATCTTCAGGCCTTTGATGTCATCGGTCAGGTGACGGGTGAAATCTTCTGGCTCACGCTCGATCGAAGTCGAATCGCGGGCGTCGAAACCCGCCATCGCATTCAAGAGCAGTGCGCAATCTTCCGCGGTCCACGCCATCGGACCCCCCTGATCCAGCGACGATGCAAAAGCGATCATGCCGTAGCGCGACACGCGGCCGTAGGTCGGCTTGATGCCGGTGATGCCGCACAAGGCGGCGGGCTGACGAATCGATCCGCCCGTGTCGGTGCCGGTGGCGGCTGGTGTGAGGCCACCCGCGACCGCGGCCGCAGAGCCGCCCGACGATCCGCCGGGGACAGCACCGGTATCCCAGGGGTTCTTTACCGCACCGAAGAACGAGTTCTCATTTGCCGAGCCCATCGCGAATTCGTCGCAGTTCAATTTTCCGAGCGTGACCATACCTACTTTGCGGAACTGTTCAACGACAGTTGCATCAAACGGGCTGTTGTAGCCAGCGAGCATTTTCGATCCCGCGGTCGATGGCCAGCCGCGCGTGACAAAAATATCTTTGTGCGCCAGGGGTATGCCGGTCAGGGGAGTGACGTCGCCGCGCGCAATGCGCGCATCAGCATCCTTGGCCTGTTCCAGCGTGAGCTCGGGGTTCATGCCGGTGAAGGCATTCAGCGTGCTGGCGGCGATGCGATGCAGATAAAGCTGCGCCAGCTCAGTGGCGGAGACCTGTTTGTTCTTCAGCTGTGCTGAAAGTTCGGTGAGTGTGTGCGTGTGCATTCAGTAATGAGCGTGTAGACCGGCGAGCTGTCGCCGCGTGCCGGTGTGGCGGCGCAGTTCAGCGCGACGAAGTTCAGCGTGATTATTCGATAACCTTGGGTACCAGATACAGCCCGTCCTGAACGGCAGGCGCTGGCTTCTGATAGTCGTCGCGGTGATTAGCCTCGCTGACCACATCGTCGCGCAGGCGAAGTTCGAGATCGTCGCGCCAGACAGCGATCGGGTGTTGCAGCGGACTGACGCCCGTGGTGTCGATGGCTTTCATCTGTTCAACGAGCGAAAAAATGCTGTTGAGCTTGTCGAGCGCATCGGCCGACTGCTGCTCGTTGAGCTCCAGTTGGGCCAGCTTGGACAGGCGGGCAATATCGTTCAGGGTCAAAGACATGAGGTGTGCGCGCGTTGTTTGCGCAGGTCAGGGATTAAAAAATGGAAAACTCGACAAGCGCCGGGTTTCGTAGTGGAAAAGACCCCGAAGCACTTCATTTTTTAGCGTTTCTACTGGCCAATTTGCAAGGAATTATAAGGTAGAATGTCAGGTTAATGGCCGCAAAGGCGCCTTGTGAAAGCTCACCAATGCCTCACGGATGGCGCACCGCTGGCAGCACATTTGCAATTTCAAAGCTCGGAACATGATCCGGGCGCAAAAGGACACGATTTCATGTTTGGATTTCTTCGCAGCTACTTCTCCAACGACCTCGCGATTGACCTCGGCACGGCAAATACGCTGATCTACGTGCGCGGTCTGGGCATCGTGCTCGACGAGCCCTCGGTCGTAGCCATTCGTCAGCAGGGCGGGCCCAACGCGAAAAAGAACATTCAGGCCGTCGGTAAGGAAGCCAAGCAGATGCTCGGCAAGGTACCCGGCAATATCGAGGCAATCCGCCCGATGAAAGATGGTGTGATCGCCGACTTCACCGTCACCGAGCAGATGCTCAAGCAGTTCATCCGCATGGTGCACGATACCAAGCTGTTCAAGCCCTCGCCGCGCATCATCATTTGTGTTCCCTGCGGCTCAACCCAGGTCGAACGCCGTGCCATCCGCGAATCTGCGCTGGGCGCTGGCGCGTCGCAGGTCTTTCTGATCGAAGAGCCGATGGCGGCGGCCATCGGTGCCGGCCTGCCGGTGTCTGAGGCGACCGGCTCGATGGTCGTCGATATCGGCGGCGGCACGACCGAGGTCGGCATCATCTCGTTAGGTGGCATGGTCTACAAAGGCTCAGTCCGCGTCGGCGGCGACAAGTTCGACGAGGCGATCGTCAACTACATTCGCCGCAACTACGGCATGCTGATCGGTGAGCAAACTGCCGAGACCATCAAAAAACAGATTGGTTCCGCTTTCCCGGGCACCGAAGTCCGCGAGATGGAAGTCAAGGGCCGCAACCTGTCCGAGGGCATCCCGCGCTCATTCACGATCTCCAGCAACGAGGTGCTGGAGGCGCTGACCGATCCGCTGAACAGCATTGTCTCTGCCGTCAAGAACGCGCTGGAACAGACCCCTCCCGAGCTGGGTGCCGACATTGCTGAGAAAGGCATGATGCTCACCGGTGGTGGCGCGCTACTGCGCGACCTCGACCGCCTGCTGATGGAAGAGACAGGCCTGCCCGTGCTAGTCGCCGAAGATCCGCTCACTTGCGTGGTGCGTGGTTCCGGCATGGCGCTGGAGCGCATGGACAAGCTCGGTTCTCTGTTCTCCTACGAGTAAATGCTCGCCGGCCGTCCGCTCCCTGCTCGCCGCCGGCCTCACTGTCTCCGCTTCTCTGCTGCCCGCCCGCGGTCTCCGGGCGGCGCCGGTCTGGCAGCATGCGGCCGCGTGCCCCATGGTCGTGCTGTGATGGTCATCAATTGGTTTAAAGTTTCGCGCTGATGGAATACACGCCACCGCCACTCTTCAAGCAAGGCGCATCCGCCCGCGCCAAGATGCTGATTTTTGCGCTGATCGCGCTGGGGCTGCTGATGGCGGATTCCCATCTGAGAGCACTGGCCGTTGTCCGGCAGGCTGTCGGCGTTGCGCTGTACCCGTTGCAAGTCGTCGCCATGCTGCCGCGCGACGCATTTTTCGCCACAACAGATTATTTCAGCTCGCTCTCCAGCCTGAAGGTCGAGAACGCACGCATGAAAGAGCAGCAGGTGCTCAATGCCCAGCAACTCCAGCAGAGTCAGATCCTGCTCGCCGAGAATGCACACTTACGCAAGTTGCTCGCTGCCTCTGAGCGTCTGACACTCAAGTCGGTGATGAGCGAGATCCTGTACGACGCGCGTGATCCTTTCTCTCGCAAGGTGATCATCGACCGCGGCGCCAGCCATGGCATTCTCGCTGGCCAGCCTGTGATCGATGACCTCGGCGTTGTCGGTCAGGTGACGCGTGTGTTCCCGTTCACGTCCGAGGTGACGCTGCTCACCGACAAAGACCACGCTATCCCGGTGCAGGTGCTGCGCAGCGGTGTCCGTAGTGTGGCTTACGGACGCGGACAGTCGAATGTGCTCGAGCTGCGCTTCATGGCGTCGAATGCCGATATCCAGACCGGCGATGTGCTGCTGACTTCCGGCATCGATGGTGTCTATCCGTCGGGGCTTGCGGTGGCCACGGTGGGATCGGTGGATACCAAGACCTCCGATGCCTTCGCTCGCATTCTCTGTCAGCCCAGCGCCGGTGTCTCGCGTCACCGCCAACTGCTCGTGCTCTTGGCTGACGCGAAAGACATGCCGCCCCCGCCTTCCTCGGAGAACAGTTCGCAGACGGAGCCCCGCAAGCGCCGCAAAGACCCGGAGAGTCCATGATCGATCGTGACCACATTCTGCTGCCGGTTAATCCCGCCTTCATCGCATTCAGCCTGGTGGCCGCATTCTTCATGAATCTCTTCCCCTGGGGCGCGTGGGGCTGGGTGCCGGACTTTGTCGCGATGACACTGGTTTTCTGGAGCATTTAACAGCCGCGCAAAGTCAGTATCGGCATCGCTTTCCTGATGGGGCTGGTGATGGATGTGCACAGCGCCTCGCTGCTGGGCGAGAACGCGCTGGCCTACACCTTGTTGTCTTATTTCGCGATCACCATCCACCGTCGCGTGCTCTGGTTCCGCCCCACCGTGCAGGCGCTTCATGTGCTGCCCCTGCTGGTGGTGATGCAGGTGGTGCAAATGCTGATCCAGCTGGCTGTCACCGGCAAGCTGCCGGGCTGGCTGTTTTTTGCGCAAAGCATTGTCGCGACCATGATCTGGCCGATTGTCTGCTGGCTGCTGCTGGCGCCGCAGCGACGCGCAGTCGATCGTGACGAGACACGCCCGATCTGAGGCCATAACCTGCGTGGTGCATGAAATGCTGAGGCCCCCTTACGGCAAGCAATGACAGAGATTAAAGATACAGAACGCGAACTACAGCTGTTCAGGATGCGGCTGTCCGTTGCTGGCCTGGTGGTGTTCATCTGCTTTGGCTTGCTGATGTTGCGCTTCCTTTGGCTGCAGGCGATACGCCATAGCGAGTATTTCGAGCGCGCTGAGAGCAACCGTATCTCCATTGTCCCTGCCGTGCCGAACCGTGGGCTGATCATTGATCGCAATGGCGTGGTCCTGGCTCGCAACTTCTCCGCCTACACATTGGAGATCACGCCGGCAAAGATCGAGCGCAATCTCGATACCGTGATCGACGAGTTGTCGCAGCTGGTCGATATTCAGCCCAAGGATCGCAAGCGCTTCCGTCGCCTGATGGAAGAATCAAAAACTTTCGAGAGCCTGCCTATTCGCACGCGACTGACCGATGAAGAAGTCGCGCGCTTCGCGGCACAGCGCTATCGTTTCCCCGGCGTCGACATTCAGGCGCGTCTGTTCCGTCAGTATCCGCTGGGTCAAACGGCCTCGCACATGATCGGCTATATCGGCCGGGTCAACAAGGCTGAGGCAGAGCGCCTGGAGGCCAGCGAAGACGGCGCAAATTATCGCGGCACCGAGTACATCGGCAAAGAAGGCCTCGAGAAAAGCTACGAGAAAGAGCTGCACGGCATCACCGGCTATGACGAGATCGAAGTATCTGCGGGTGGCCGCGCAGTGCGCAATTTGTCCCGCACCGCACCCACGGCGGGCAACAACCTGATTCTCTCGGTAGATATCGAGCTGCAAAAAATCATCGAGCAAGCTTTCGGTGACCGCCGAGGCGCACTCGTCGCGATCGAGCCCGAGACCGGCGATATTCTCGCGTATGTGTCCATGCCCACCTTCGACCCCAATCTGTTTGTCGAGGGCATTGATGCAAAAAGCTGGGAAGAGCTCAACACCTCGCTCGACAAGCCGCTGCTCAACCGCCCGCTGATCGGCAGCTACCCGCCGGGTTCCACATTCAAGCCTTACATGGCGCTGGCTTCGCTCGAACTGGGCAAGCGTACGCCCGAGCAGGCAATCTCTGATCCGGGCTTCTTCTGGTTCGGTAACAACAAATTCCGCGACGATAAAGAGGGTGGACATGGCCGCGTGGACATGTACAAATCCATCGTCCAGAGCTGCAATACCTATTACTACAATCTGGCGAACGATCTGGGCATCGATGCGATACACGACTTCATGAAGCCTTTTGGCTTCGGCCAGTTGACCGGCGTCGATCTTGAAAACGAGCGTCGCGGTGTGCTGCCTTCGGTGGAATGGAAACGACAGACCTATAAGCGTCCCGAGCAGCAAAAATGGTATGCCGGTGAAACCATCTCGGTCGGTATTGGGCAGGGCTACAACTCATTCACGCCGCTGCAGCTGGCGCATGCAGTCGCCAATCTGTCCAACAACGGTGTGGTGATGAAGCCCCATCTGGTCAAGATGGTGGAGAACGGCACCAACAAAACGCGCAAACTCACCGTGCCCAAAGAAAGCTATCGGATACCACTGAAGCAGGAGCATGTCGATTTTGTCCGGCAGGCGATGGTTGGCGTGACGAAGGAAGGTACCTCTGCGCGCTCGTTTGCAAACGCCCCCTACGTTTCCGGTGGCAAGACGGGTACCGCGCAAGCGGCGGCGATGAGCAAGAGCGTGAAGTACGACGCCAGTAAGATTGCCGAGCGTCTGCGCGATCACTCGCTCTACATTGCTTTTGCGCCTGCCGACAAGCCCAAGATCGCGCTTGCGGTCATCGTGGAAAATTCGGGCTTTGGCGCGGCGGCGGCGGCGCCGATTGCCCGCCTCGCGATCGATTACTACTTGCTGGGCAAGCGACCCGAGAGTCCCGTGAAATCCAGCAAGCCAGTGAGCTCGGAAGTCTCGTCGCCGACGGGCGCCGCATCGGCATCTGCCTCGACCGCGGCGCCCACGCCGACCACTGCGGCCACACCTTCAGCGGTGGTGCCCTCGGCGCCGGGCGCTGCCAATCCCGCAGCAGCCTCGATCGCGGCGCCTAAGCCAGCGATGGCACCCGCTGCACCTGCCCCGACGCCGCCAAAGCCCGGCCCTGCGCCCACGGCACCTGCTATTGCGCCACCAGCAGCGCCAGCAGCATCAGGCAATAGCAAGCCCGCGAGCAGCTCGCCGACCGGCAATGCAAACAAGCCACCGACCAAACCCGCCGCAGCGGCCACGCCAACCGTCTCTTCAGGGAGCGCACCATGATTGCAGGAGCTCAGGCAGGTCGTTATCCGGTTCTGGAGACAGTACGCCGGCGCTTCTTCATCTTCGATCGTTCGCTGACGATTATTCTCAGCCTGATTCTTTTTCTGGGATGCCTCGCCGTATCTTCTGCGGCGATGGATTTCCCAGGGCGCTTCGAAGGTCATTTACGTAACATTGCGGTAGGTATCGCCGTGATGTGGATCGCGGCGATGATCCCTCCACAAAAGCTGATGCGATTCGCCGTGCCGATCTACCTGGCCGGTATGGCCTTGCTCGTGGGTGTGGCCTTGTTCGGCCTGATCAAGAATGGCGCGCGACGCTGGCTGAATATTGGCGTGATCATTCAGCCGTCTGAGATCATGAAGCTTGCGCTGCCGCTGATGCTGGCCTGGTATTTTCAGAAGCGCGAAGGCATGATCCGCTGGCGTGATTTTTTTACTGCGGCGCTGTTGCTGGCGCTACCGGTCGGTCTGATTCTGCGTCAGCCGGATCTCGGTACCGCAATGCTGGTGACCTCATCCGGTTTTTTTGTGATCTTCCTGGCGGGCTTGTCGTGGCGACTGATCATTGGTCTCGGCGTTGCCGGGCTGGCCAGCTTGCCCTTGCTGTGGACATTGCTGCATGACTATCAGCGTCACCGAATCATGACGCTGATCGATCCGACCTCTGACCCGCTGGGCAAGGGCTTTCACATCATTCAATCCACCATCGCGATCGGCTCGGGCGGCCTGATCGGCAAAGGCTGGCTGAACGGCACACAGTCGCATCTTGAGTTCATTCCCGAGCGAACAACCGACTTCATCTTCGCCGTATTCTCCGAGGAGTTCGGCTTGTTGGGCAATGGCGCGCTGCTCGTACTTTATTTGTTGCTGATCGGGCGCGGATTGATCATCGCGGCGAACGCTCCCACACTGTTTTCGCGACTGCTCGCTGGGGCGCTGACACTCTCCATCTTCACCTATGTGTTCGTCAATATGGGCATGGTGAGCGGTATCTTGCCTGTGGTGGGCGTGCCTCTGCCGTTCATCAGCTATGGGGGCACCGCGTTCGTTACGCTCAGTCTGGGCGTTGGCACGCTGATGAGCATACAGCGTCACCGCAAGCTCGTGCAGACGTAAGGGTGGAGACGCTGCGATGAAGGTGCTGCAATCGGTGTCAGCTGCATCCGGTCGCTGGCCGGGCGCTGCGGCGCTGCTGTCTCTGCTGAGTGTGTCCGCCTGCACCACGGTCGATTTGTCTGTTCGTGAAGAACCGCGGACCCCGTCGCCGGTGACCACTGCGCCCGCATCCTCGCCACCCGCCGCTTCTGTCGCTTCCCCTTCGGCGCCTGAATCCGCGAGCGTCGTCAAAAAACCGGGAGGCTATTATCTTGATGATGGCCCAGCGGACAAAGTGCCCGAAGGATTGCTGGATACACCGGATGCCGAGCCAAAAATCGAGCCCTATGCAAAAGGTCCCAGCAAGCCCTATACCGTGTTTGAGCAGACGTATGTGCCGATCACTGATAACCGCCCTTTCGTGCAACGTGGGAAAGGCAGCTGGTATGGCAAGAAGTTTCACGGTCAGCGCACCGCATCTGGCGAGATCTACGACATGTTCAAGATGACCGCGGCGCACCCCACCCTGCCCTTACCGTCCTATGCGCGTGTCACCAATCTTCGTAATGGCAAGCAGGTGGTCGTGCGCATTAACGACCGCGGGCCGTTTCATGCTGAGCGCATCATCGATCTGTCGTATACCGCCGCCCTGAAGCTTGGCTATGTACAGAGCGGAAGCGCCGAGCTGGAAGTGGAGCGGCTGCTGCCCGAGGAGATCGCCCGACTCCAGGCCGATAAACGCAGTCGGGAATTAGCGGCCAGGTCGTCGGTGCCGACCGCCGAAGATCCTATCGCCAAGCTGGCTGGAGGTGGTGCACCACCGGTCGCGGCAGAGGGTACGGGTATTTTCTTGCAATTCGGCGCGTATGCGCAGGCAAACAACGCGCAGGCGATGCGGGAGCGTCTGTTGTCGGGATGGCCTGCAGATCTGCCGCCACCCACCGTGGTGCAGAGCGGTGGCTTGTATCGCTTGCATAGCGGTCCGTTTGCGTCGCGTGAACAGGCGGCTGCCGCTGCTCAGCAGCTCAAGGCCGTGTCACAGATCAGTACCGCGATTGTTCAGAGATAACGCGTGCCGACAACGCGACTCAGTCAATTTGCTCAGTCGGCAGGGTCCTGAGGACGAAGTTCGAGGGCGAGCTGATACAGGGTATTTTTTTTCACGCCCGTGATTTTTGCAGCCAGTGCCGCCGCCTGACTGACCGGTAGCTCCTCCAGCAGTGTTTGCAGTACGCGGCGCGCATCCGACAGCGCTTGGTCATCGGTAGCGTTCTGTCCTTCCACCACCAGCACGAATTCGCCACGCTGATGATTTGCCTCCGCGCTCAGCCAGTCGGATGCCTCGGCAAGGCGGCATCGGTGCACCTGCTCGAACAATTTCGAGATTTCGCGCGCGATCACGATGCGGCGTTCTGGCCCCAGGATTTTCAGCAATGACTGTGCCGCCTCGAGTATCCGGTGTGGTGCTTCATAAAACACCAGATTCGCCGTCGATGAGACTAGCCCAGTCAGCAATTGCTCGCGCTGCGACGATTTTACGGGCATGAAACCGACGAAATGGAATTGGTCAGATATCAGCCCGCTCACCGACAGCGCCGCTATCGCGGCCGAGGGACCCGCCACCGGTATTACCGTGAGACCCGCCTCAATCACCGCATCGACGATACGCGCGCCAGGATCGGACACGGCAGGTGTCCCCGCATCTGACACCAGGGCGATGCGCGCACCGGCGTGCAATCGCTCAATGATTTTTTGCGCAGTCTCGCGCTCATTGTGCTGATGGGCAGAAAACAGCGGTTTCGACAAGCCCAGACGTGCCATCAATTGCCCGGTGTTGCGCGTATCTTCACAAGCAATCGCATCGACCAGTGAAAGCACCCGTATCGCACGCAGACTAATGTCGCCGACATTCCCGATGGGTGTTGCAACTACATACAATGCGCGCTCGGGAAAACTTTGGCGGTCCAACTCATCCCAGAGCGAGGCCAGGCAGTCAGGCGAGAATGACGGAGTCAATGAGTTCATCAGTGGACGATATGTCGGGCATGCGCACAGGCAGTCATTTGCCGGTCATCAGCGCATTGTACAAAACTGTCTGGCAGTGACGGCGATGACGGTCGCACTGGGCAAGCAGGCAGAAGACCGGGCGCTGGCGTACTTGCAGCGACAGGGCTTGCGCCTGATCGTGCGGAATTATCGCTGCCGGTTCGGCGAGATCGATCTGGTCATGCAGGACGCAGGTTTGGTCGTGTTTGTCGAAGTCCGGCAACGCAGCAGCGCGCGCTATGGCGGTGCTGCGGCCAGTGTCGGTCCGGTCAAGCAGCAGCGGCTATGGCGAACGGCTGAGCATTACTTGATGCGGTGTCCCGATCAGCCCCCGTGCCGCTTCGATCTGGTGGCGATCGACGGCGAGTCGCTGCAATGGATCCAGGATATGCTGCATCACTAGCCCATCCCGAGGCCGGACAAAATTTCCCCAAGAGACCAAACACCGAAAACCCACTTCGCGGCACAGCAGGCCAATGCAAACCGGTTCAACGCAGAGCGGGATGCTGCATTTATAATCGGCTTCTTATGAGCAAACAACGCATCATTAGTCATTTCAACGAGATCGCCGAGCTGAAGATACAGGCGGCTTCCGAACTGGCTGGGCCTATAGAGCAGGCAATCGAGCTGATGTTCACCGCGCTGTCGAATGGCAACCGTATCCTTGCCTGCGGCAATGGCGGTTCCGCAGCCGACTGCCAGCATTTTGCGGCGGAGCTGGTGGGGCGGTTCGAGCGCGAGCGGCTGCCTTTGCCGGCGATGACGCTCTCGGCCGATGCGTCGATACTGACGGCGGTTGGCAATGAGTATGGATTTGGCGATATCTTCGCCAAGCAAGTCCAGGCGTACGGGCAGGCAGGTGATGTGCTGCTGGCCATCACCACATCGGGCGGTTCCGCGAATGTGATAGCGGCCATTGAAGCAGCGCTGGAGCGCGAGATGCGCGTCGTCGCGTTGACCGGCCGAGGTGGCGGCAGCATTCCCCGCTTGTTGACCGACGCGGATGTACATATCTGCGTCCCGCACGAGCGCACCTCACGCATACAGGAAGTTCATCTGCTGATCGTTCATTGTCTTTGCGATGGTATTGATGTCGCACTTTTTGGAGGAGATACCGAATGAAAGTTGGCGCAAGATCCTTTGACAGACTGAATTCCTTGCGACGCCCGGTGCTGGCGGCACTGCTGGCCACCAGCGCCGCGATCAGTGTGCAAGGCTGTTTGCCTTTGATGGTGGGCGGCACGGTCATGGGTTCCGTGGCGGCGACGGATCGACGCACCATCGGCGCCCAGGCAGATGACGCTGCCATCGTACTCAAAGGCGAGGGTCGTGCGAACAAGATCACCGGCGACTTGGGTCGGGTCGCTGTCACCAGCTTCAATCATCGCGTATTGCTGACGGGTGAGGTCAAGGATGAAAAAATGAAGGCCGAGGTCGAGCAGCAGATCGTCACCATCGATGGCGTGAAATCTGTCGAAAACGATCTGGTAGTGGCGCCAGTTTCCAGCATGGGCGCGCGTTCGAACGATGCACTGATCACTGGCAAGGTAAAAGCAGCGATCATCGACACCAAAGACTTGTACGTCAATGCGTTCAAGGTTCAAACAGATCGCGGTGTTGTATATCTGATGGGCCGTGTCACTCAGCGCGAGGGCAAGCTTGCCGCCGAGGTCGCTCGCAACGCGGCGAGTAAAATCAAAAAAGTCGTCAAGCTGTTCGAGTACATCAGCGAAGAAGACCTCAAGGAGCTGAGCACCAAGCCTTCCCCAGAACAGCAGAAAGACACCGCGCGCTGACCGCGTCTCGCCAGCAGTCCTGCCATCAGGAGTTTCGCAGGGCTGCTGTCCTATAATAGGGGTCTCTGCCTTGCATTTTTCAGGAATCCCTCATGTCCCGCCATTTTCCTCGCCGTTTTGCTGGTCTGACCATCATCCAGACCATGACCCTGCTGGCCGTCCTTGGTCTGGTGTTGTTTGCAGCACTGTCCTTGTTCAAAAAAGAGACCGCGCCCTCAGTCAGCTTCAAGACGATCAATGGCGAACAGATTGCACTGGAATCCTTGCGTGGCAAGGTCGTGATGGTAAATTTCTGGGCGACCAGCTGCACGACATGCGTTGCCGAAATGCCGGAGATGGTGGCGACCTATAACAAATATGCCGACAAGGGACTGGAATTGGTCGCAGTCGCGATGAGTTACGATCCGCCGAACTATGTGCTGAACTACACAGAGACTCGCCAGCTGCCGTTCAAGGTAGCGCTGGATACCGACGGCAGCGCAGCGAAGTCTTTTGGTGATGTAAAGCTGACACCGACCACTTTCGTGATCGGCAAAGATGGCAGCATATTAAAGCGTTATGTCGGCATTCCCGAATTTGCAGCAATGCACCAGCTGATAGAAAAAGCGCTATCGGTCTGATCTGCAGCCTTGATAATTTTTTCTCGCGAGTTGAAATTTAGCTCGGGAAGTCCGAATCTACCCTGCTGCCCGAGTCTTGGTGGGAGACGTCCATCATTGCCACCGAGTCGTGCACTTCTGCATTACCTGTCACGTCAAACAAGTCGTCTGTCGCGATCATGAAACTACTTGCATCATCTAGTATGGGTAGTAATTCGTGATCCCTTAGCAATTCAACCAATTGCCGCAGGTTTCCCAACAGCTTGAACCGTTGCGCGTCGCCACTCACCAGGGACGGCACGAACTCCGGGTCCGTGTCACCAAAAATCAGGGTATGCAGCGAGCGGCGCAAGCTGTCGTCTGTGGTCAGTCCTGTCGGTAGTTGATCGTAAGAACGGGTGGCCTTCGTGCTCACCGGATCGTACTCCGCCGAATCCGAGTCGGGATTGCTAAGCAAGAAAACCGGCAGCCCTGGCGGAGTGGTGCCCGCAGTCAATGAAGATAAATGACCATTAGTGATCGAATTTTTTCTACCTACGCTGATCAGCAGCGATGCCAGCTCATGAATCAGTTCTGTCGAGCCCTTCACGCAGGCTTGCCAGATGAGCGGTAGGGTAGGTTTGGGTGTCGTGTAGTGAGAAGGACTGCCGATCAGCGCCAGTGCATCATTCGCGCTCAGTGTGCCGCGCGCGGTTAAAGTTTTCAGCAGTGTGCCCAGCAAGCGTAAGCTGTCAACATCATTAGCTAGCAGGGCGGCGGCAATCGCTTCGTTACCCTCCGAGTTTTTGGCAGAGAGTAGGGCGAGGATATCGCTTTCCGGAATGTGATGTTTGTCCAGCAAGCTATTTGCAAGAGAAAAGTACTTATACAAGCTGGTTTTCTTTTTATTAGAAATCTTGGCGATGAATCGGCTCCATGAATGGCTGGGTTCGAAGAGTCTTCGCAGGGGATCATCGGGTAGACCAAGTTTTTCCGACGGGCTTGCAAGAAAATACAGCTCTGCAAACGCTGCTATGCATGCAGCAAACTCATCAGTGACCAGCGCATGATCAGATTTAATCATGTAACTGGTTGCCACCTCTCCAGACGAAGCCACGGTATTATGAGCATGGTCATCCAGTACCCGGTGCAGCGCACTTAATGATATTTTCTTTTGCTTGTATTGAGAGACCAGCTCTTGCCAGTAAGGTCGTATGTGAGAAGTAAGCTGGAAAACGACGAGGTCAAACATGATGTCTGGCTCAGACCAGTCAGATTCCGAGAGCCAGAATTCAGGCGTGACCGTCTGGCCTGGCGTGCGCTGCTCCGCTCCTGCAAAACAAAGTATCGCTGATTCATGTCCACGCATGTAAGCTGTCATGCGTTCTTTTGAGATAAAGTCCGTCAGGCGCCATGGCTTTCTAGGATCGATGATCTGCTCCAGCCGGTTGGCGACCATCTTGCGGTGGGTGCGAGTCAGATTAGGATCGTACATTTCTGCAATGAAGGTGGGCGTTGGCCCGGGTTTAATCATCAACAAAAGATGCAATTCATGATTGCTTGAAAAAACGCGCAGTCCGCGAACAAGCTGATGTGCTGGAGCACCTGACGCAGAGTCCTTCTGCTTCGCCAGCATCAATTCGAATTGTGTGTGTAGCCATGTGCCGAATTTTTCATTGCTAACCAGTGCATAACTGTCGCTGTTGGGTAGTGCGTTCTCATAAGCCCGGGATTTGACTTCGGTGATGGTGGCGCTCAGGCTGGCTGCATCAGTAATGCCGAAGTACCCGATTTTTTTCCAGCTGCTGGCGAATGGTGATAGGCGCCGATATAGCACATCGGGTGCTATGGAATTACAAACAATTTGTTTGTGTGTGCCAGCAAAAAAACTTTTGCCATTCAGTTGGGTAAAGTCAGGCATGGCGTTTCCCGGCAATACTTTGAAGTAGGGGTGAGATGGCAACGCATGCTGCTGGAGGAGTTGGTCGCCCTCGTAGCGATAAACGCGGATTTTGGGTGTGTCGTCTGGCACCTGAAAACGAATATCCGCCAGCACATTAACAAACAGGCGTTTACATGTTTGGGTGGCAGAGCCGCTCAGCACACGCAACCCGGACAAACTCCTCAAGTCTAATTCGTTACCTGCGAAATCGGGAATGTCGAGACGCTGTATGTTAGAGAGCCGGTGGCAGAAAGAAGGCAGTAATTTCAAACCCGAGGGTAATATCAGCGTCTCAACAGTGTGTATTCCGGGATGGATCAGTCCCCCCGGTAAACCGGCGATGTCGGCTGCGGATAGATGACTCAGATCGAGCAAAGGGTTACCCCTCTGCAGCGATGCATTCACGACTCGGAGAGCTTCTTGGGTGGCGAACGAGAGATCCCGGCTTCGGGGATCATCGAGGCTGGCCAGTATGGTGGCGACCTCTCTTGCTTCTCTGAAGGGGCAGTGGCGCTTGTGTCCGCTGTTCTCTGTATGGCTATCTTGTTCAAAGGGCCGTTTCTGGCCAGTTATTGTTGGTTTCATGATGAAGTCTCCCGTATTGGTGAGCGGTCAGCGGCCTAGTTGGCTGCACGGGAGGGTGTGTGGCGATTATCGACACTGTGTTCACATGAATTAAGTCAGATAAATACCTTTGAATTCCTTTGAAAATATGTTTTTGCAGATCCGACTAGATAGCTGTCTGATGCCTAACGCAACCCTGCCTGATGCGCTTGCTGGTCAGCATGATACGAACTTCGCACCATCGCGCCGACCGCAGCATGCACAAAGCCCATTTCGCCTGCTTTTTCTTCAAACATCGTGAAGGTGTCCGGGTGCACATAGCGGCGTACTGGTAGATGATCGCCGGTGGGCATCAGGTATTGCCCGATAGTCAGCATATCGACGTCATGCGCGCGTAAGTCACGCATGACGTCGAGAATTTCTTCATCTGTCTCGCCCAGCCCCACCATCAGACCCGACTTGGTCGGGGTGCCAGGATGCATTTCCTTGAAGCGCTTCAGCAGACTGAGTGAATATGCATAGTCGGAACCCGGGCGGGCCTCCTTGTACAGTCGGGGGACGGTCTCGAGGTTGTGGTTCATCACGTCAGGCGGCGCGGCCTTGAGGATGTCAAGCGCACGATCCATGCGGCCACGAAAATCCGGCGTCAATATCTCGATGCGCGTATCCGGCGACAATTCGCGCACTCTCTGTATGCATTCCACAAAATGGCCAGCACCGCCATCGCGCAAGTCATCACGATCAACCGAGGTGATAACGACATAGGAGAGCTTGAGTGCAGCAATGGTGCGGGCAAGATTTTCGGGTTCTTTCGGATCCAGAGGATCGGGACGGCCATGACCAACATCGCAGAACGGACAGCGTCGCGTGCACTTGTCGCCCATGATCATGAAGGTTGCTGTGCCTTTGCCAAAGCATTCGCCGATGTTGGGGCAAGACGCCTCTTCGCACACGGTGACGAGATTGTTCGAGCGAAGAATGTCTTTGATCTCATAGAAGCGCGTGGTGGGTGACGCAGCTTTGACACGTATCCAGTCGGGTTTGGGCAGCTTTTCTGCAGGCACGATCTTGATCGGTATACGTGCGGTTTTGCCTGCGCCTTTCTGCTTCTCGCTCGGGTTGTACGTTGGGGCGTTCGTGTTGTCGGAGGCCATCGTCAGGTGCTCAGTTGTTTTTGCAGTTGGGTTGCCAGTGCACGTTGTACGTCGGCGAGGGGCGTTACGATGCCCAGTGTGCGCATGTCGATCGTGGCCAGGCCGGGATAACCGCAGGGATTGATCCCTGAGAAAGGTGTCAGATCCATCGCAACATTCAGCGACACGCCGTGATAGGTACAACCGCTTGCGCGTATTTTCAGGCCCAGCGCAGCGATCTTTGCACCTTGGTGCTCGCCGTTGGCAACATAAATCCCCGGCGCGCCGGGCTTGCGCTGAGTCTCGAGATTATACGCTGCGAGGGTATCGATCACGGCCTGTTCGATGCGGGTGACGAAGTCCCGAGGTAACAGCTTGCGCCCTTCGCGGCGCAGATCGAACAACAGGTAAATCACCACCTGACCGGGGCCATGGTAGGTGACCTCGCCGCCGCGATCTGTTGGGATCACGGGTATCTGCTGTGGATTCAGCACGTGCGCGGGGTCTGCGCCCAGCCCTAATGTGAATACCGGCGGATGTTCGACGATCCACAGTTCATCCGGGGTGAGCGCATCGCGCGCGTTAGTAAAGTCGCGCATGGCCGCAAACGTGACCTCGTAATCTTCGGTGCCGCGCTGCCGGATCAGCGTAGTCATCATGCAGGGGTTTACAGCACGATTTTGACCATGGGGTGGGATGACAGCTCGCGATACAGATTATCGAGCTGCTCGCGGCTGGTCGCGCGCACGGTCACGGTCAGTGACAGGTAATTGCCTTTGGTCGAGGGGCGCATGTCCATTTTGCCCGCGTGGAAATCGGGATCATGCAGGCTGACCAGCGCGACCATGGTCTCGGCAAAGCGCTCTTGCATTGCGCCCATGATCTTGATCGGGAAATCGCACGGATACTCGATCAGGCTTTTCTCAGGATTCGGATTCGTCATCACCCTCTCCTTTGGTTCGGGCCGGGCGATCAGAAGGAAATGCCTTGCATCACCATCAGCCGTACCGAATCGAAAGCCCTACCAAAGATCGTCGCCTGATTGATCTGTTCCAGCGCTTGCAAAGGAATTTCACTGACAACTTTGTTTTCGGCCATCATTTTCAGTGTGCCTACCCGGCTGTATTGCGGAATTGGCGCTACTAGCGGGTCCGTGCGCTCAACCACGGGCTTTAGTTTGGCGCTGTAGCCGCGCGGCAGGCTGACATACACATCATGATTGAAACCTAGCTTCACATCGCCTTGCGAGCCTTTCCAGACCGAGGATGTCAGTACGGTCTGACCTTTCGAATAAATCTTGAATGAATCAAAATTCATGAAGCCCCAGTTCAGAAGCTTCTGGCTTTCTTGTGCTCGCACGGCATCAGACTCTGTGCCCAGCACGACCGAGATCAGGCGGCGCTCATTGTTGCCATTCGGTCGGCGTGCCGAGGCGATCAGGCAGTAGCCGGCAGCTTGCGTATGGCCGGTCTTCATGCCATCGACCGTCGGATCCAGCCATAGCAATCGGTTGCGATTGGGCTGCGTGATACGGTTATAGGTAAAGCTTTTCGTTGAGTAGATCTTGTAAAACTCGGGAAAATCGGCGATCAGCCGTGACGCCAGCACCGACAGATCGCGCGCAGTCGAATAATTGTTCGGATCGGGCAGACCATGCGGATTCGCGAAGCGGGTATTCTTCAGGCCCATGCGCTGCGCTTCGCGATTCATCAGGTCGGCGAATGCAGGCACATTACCGGCAACGGCTTCGGCCAATGTGACGGCCGCGTCATTACCCGACTGGACAATGAGGCCGTATAGCAGATCATTCACGCGTACAGCGGTATTCGGCTCGATGAACATCTTCGAGCTATCGCCATCGACCTTCCAGGCATTCACCGACACATTGATGGTCTGGTTCAGGTCGAGCTTCTTGTCTCGCACGGCGGAAAACGCGAGGTAGGCCGTCATGATCTTGGTTAGCGAGGCGGGCTCGATGCGCTGATCCGCATCCTGAGAGGCGAGTATCTGGTTGCTGCTCGCATCCAGCAGTAGCCAGGAGCGGGCAGCGATGGTCGGAGGAGGCAGGGTCTGGGCGGCGGCCGCACCCATCATCAGGCAGGCGACGCAAGCCGCGAGGAATTTTTTCATTCGTAGCGTGAGGGACAAAAACAGCAGGAAAGTGTGTCTGATTATAGCTGCTGATGTTGTTCAGTGTGACCACAGATCAAGCACCCATTGCTTGATGTGATGAAGCTTTCGGTGAAAAAAATGATCCGCGCCGGGGATCACTACGACGGGTAAGTCTTGCGGCCGCGCCCAGTCGAGCACATCGGCCAGCGGTATTGTCTCATCCTGCTCGCCATGGATCAGCAGCGTGTTTGCGGGAACCTCGGGCAGCGCCCACTTGCCCGCCGCGCAACCGACCAGCACCAGCCGCTCGGCAGGCTGGTGCTGCTGCTCAAGACGCTTCTGTAGCTGCGACTGCACGAGGGTGCCGAATGAAAAACCCGACAGCGCTACGGGCAATCCTGGATATTGCGCGCACATGTGTGCATGCAGCTGCGCCATGTCATCCGTTTCTCCGCGGCCCTCATCGTGCGCGCCGCCTGATTCGCCGACGCCGCGAAAATTCATTCGCACGCTGACATAGCCGAGCGCGATGAACGCCCGTGCCAGCGTCTGGACGACCTTGTTGTCCAGGGTGCCGCCATACAGCGGATGTGGATGCGCAATCAGCGCAATGCCGCGTGGCGCTGCCTCGGCCGGAAGATCAAGTTTGCATTCCAGTGGCCCGGCCGCCCCCGACAGCGTGAATGACTGAGTCTGTGCATTCATGATCGGAGAAATCAGAGAGATCCGAGAGATCAGATCTTGAGCCGCTCGACGACTTTGCCACCGATCAGATGCGTATCAATGATGTCATCGATGTCATGCTGGTCGACATAGGTGTACCAGACACCCTCCGGGTAGACCACCAGTACCGGGCCTTCTTCACAGCGATCCAGACAACCGGCCTTGTTGATGCGTATCTTGCCGTGGCCATTCATGTTCAGCGCTTTGAGGCGTTTCTTTGCGTATTCCTGGATGCCGGCAGAGCCACGATCATGGCAGCACGGGCGTCCATCCTCGCGCTGGTTGATGCAGACGAATACGTGATGTTGGTAGTAGGGTTGGTCAGTCATGAGATGGCAGTCATGAGATGGCGGGGAGAGAGTTCCCAGAGGCAGGCATCATACACCGACGGCCCGCGCGCTAAACGTCGTGGCGAGCTGCGTGATGAGTTGTGCGATGGCTGCGATGCGTAAGAAACCAGAGCGCGAACAGCGGCCAGGTCAGTGACAGGAAATGCGCAGCGCCGTTGAAATTCAGGAAACGGCCCTGCACCCATTCCTGCAGCGTTGACATGAAGTAGGGATTGGCGGGCATGATGTTCATCACCGCCAACCCGAGCGCCAGCGTGAAAATCGCCGCGCGACGTTGCGCAAGCGGTGGCGCGAACGAGAGCCCGGTCAGCATCACCACGCCGATCAGCAGACCACTGGTAGCGCTGGGTGTGAGCCAGCCTAGTGCGTCGTCGGGGTCAAATAGGAGCGCGTGCGCCAGGGTCTTGATGCTGAGCGCTGCCATCAGCAGCATGATTGCCAGCATGGTTTTCGGTGCGTGGCGGCGCGTCTGGCAGAGCAAGGTGAGCACCGCGCCGGTCATGCCACAGGCAGTGACGATCACTTCCGCCGGAAAATAATGCTCGATGCCCGATCCGAGTTCGGCCCACAGCCACTGGCTGAGGTCAATCGGCGCCTCCAGCCAGTCCGACATCCAACGCGATACCGTTCCCAGTAACTGCCCATGACCAAACAGATAAGGTTGCGGGAAAATCTGTGCGAGCGGCCACATCGACACGACAATCAACCCAAGACTGGCTTGTTCGGAAAACCATGCGCGGCGCAGCTCGCGCAGACGACTCTGCTCCAGCACTGGCGAACGCATCGCTTCGCCGACGAGGGCGCCGATCAGCATGCCGCTGCCGTTCGTCATCAGATCAAGATTGCTCGGAACGCGGGATGGAAGATAGCTTTGCACTGCCTCGAGCAGCATCGCCAGTACGATGCCCGCCATGCTGGCAGCAGTGACTGCCTGTGCGCCGCGCAGTCGTGGGTACATCGCCAGCACCGCTAGTGCGCCCAGTGGCACATAGCCGATCACATTGACTGCCAGGTCGAATCCTGTCCAGTAGTGCGGCATCTGTTCACTGAGGTAAGACCATGGGAGCAGACCATTGTCATGCCATCCGGAAAAGGGAAAGCAACTGGCGTAAACAACCAGCATCGTATAGAACACGAGCGCTACGCGCACCGACGCTGACGCCGTGCGGTCGGCTTTGAAGGCGGATGCAGGTTCGTCTGCTCGTGGCGTAAAAGGCATCGACATGACGGCAAGTGTAGGTGAGTTTTATCGCAGCGTCACCCGTGCTGCCGATACAATGCGCGCATGATGCCACTGCTGAATGCCGATCAGATTGCCGGACGCGCGCGCGCTGCGCAGCAGGGAATGATTATTGAGGTGATCAGCTCCCTGCCTTCCACCAATACCGAACTTCGTGCACGGATTGCTCGTCTTTCTGGGCCGATGCTGCTGGCCGCCGAAGTCCAGACCGCGGGGCGCGGACGCCTGGGCCGGCAGTGGCACTCCGCGCCCGGCGACAGTTTGTGTTTTTCGCTTGCCTGGCCGTTTCAGGGCCCGCTATCTCGGCTGACTGGCTTGTCGCTGATGATCGGTGCCGTGGTCGCCGAAACGCTGCGCAGGATGGACTGGCCGGTGCAAGTGAAATGGCCGAATGATCTCCTGCTTGACGGCGCAAAACTCGGCGGGATTCTGATTGATACGGCACAGCGTTCGGCAGCGCCCGGGCTGTGGGCCGTGATCGGCATTGGATTGAACGTAAGACCAAATCAGGCGCGCGATCAGGCGCTGGGTCATGCCGCCGCGTCACTGCAGTCCGCGTCAGATGATCAGTCGGCACCCATCGATCGCAATGATTTGCTCGCCAGATTGACCGATGCGCTCTGTGATGCGCTGGAAGTCTTTGATCTCGACGGCTTGTCTCCATTTATTGGTCGGTGGCATGCGCTGCACCGGTACCAGAATCAGGCAGTGCGCCTCAGCGAGCAGGCGCTGATCCTGCATGAGGGCATCGCGCGCGGCATTGACGGTGCTGGCCGCTTGCTGCTCGATACGGCGGCCGGTCGCATCGCCGTCACCGCGGGTGACGTGTCGCTGCGACCTAACGATCCGCCGGTATCACACGGGGGTGCGCATGCTGCTGGTTGACGCAGGCAATACGCGTATCAAGTGGGCGCTGACCTCACCAGGCGAGATGCCGGGGGCGTGGCAGGCCTGCGGCAGTGTCGCGCACAGCGAGCATCATGCGCTGGAGGCTGCGTGGGCCAGCCTGTCATTGAGCAAGGTACTGGTCTCGAACGTTGCTGGCGAGGCGCTGGGCGCCCTGCTGCGGGCGAAACTTCAGCAGCGCGGCGTGCGGGATTCGGAGGTTCGTTGGTTTCGAGCGCAGCCGGAATGCGCCGGTGTGAAGAATGATTATGCGCAGCCGGAGCAGCTGGGCAGCGATCGGTTCGCATCACTGATTGGCGCGCGCCATCGCTTTCCCGGTGAACGACTGCTGGTCGTTACCTGCGGCACGGCCACGACCATTGATGCGCTCGAAGCCGATGGTCACTTCATCGGCGGGATGATCGTACCCGGGCTGGGAACGATGGCGAAATCACTGGCGATCAATACCGCATTGCTACCCGCTGTCGAGGCCGCGAAGCGCGAGCGCGTGTTTGCCGACAATACGCAGGAGGCCATTATCAGTGGCTGTCTGGCCGCGCAAGTGGGTGCGATCGCGCAGGCCATGGCGCAGCGGCATGACCCCGCCGCGCGTTGCGTGATTTCCGGCGGCGCCGCGCCCTACATCGTGCCGCATTTGCCCTTCCCCGCTGACGCAGTGGATAATCTGGTGCTGCTGGGCTTGCATGCCTCTGTCGCGGGAGCTTCCTGATGGCGATCTTCAGGTTTTTATTCTGGTTGTTGTTGTTGTCCAATCTGGTGCTGCTGACCCTGATACCGGGCCCGCTGCCGGGCTTTTCGTCGCTGGAGCCCGAGCGACTCACGCAGCAGCTCAAGCCCGAGAGCATTCGGCTGTTATCGAACCCGCTGACCAACGCATCGGCGCCGGCAGCGCCTGCTCCAGCCTGTACCGAGATCGGTGATTTCAACAGCGCGATGGCCTCCAAATTCGAAGCGCGGCTGGCTCGGCTGAAGCTTCCCGCGTTGCCAACCAAACAGATGGTGCAGCCTCCGACGGCCAGTCTGGTGTTCATTCCGCCGCAGCCCGACGAGGCGAGTGCCAACCGCCGGCTCGCGCAATTGCGCGCGCAGGGATTCCATGATGTCTCCGTGGTGAAAGAGCCGCTGTCTCGACGATGGGGAATCTCGGTCGGATTGTTCAGCAGCGGTGAGCTGGCGCTGGCGCAACTGGAGAGCCTGAAAAAAGCAGGCATCTCCGATGCGCGCATCGAGGAGCATCCGCTCAACTCAGCGCGCTATGCCTACCGGCTGCAGGGCTTGGCGGCGGATGACAAGCCCGAGCTCAAGGCGATGCTGCCTGATTTCCCGGGTGCCGCCATCCGCAGTTGCGCCACGCCTTGATGCGGCAAGCGTCACGGCGGGAGCAATCCCGCCCCTCGTGCGATCGTCTGCAGGCAATCCGGGCAGAAGCAGGCGCTGCCATCGCCGCCAGCATCGGCGAGCGCTGAAGTGGGGATCACTGGCACCGTGGTGCACCAGCAGGCCTGACCGTTCTCGCCATCGGCCATCGCGCAGTGGAATGATTTTCCGCATTTGACGCATTCACTCATCGCATTCCCTCTACTCATCTCTTTCGTCAGGCCGCGTGCGGCGCTGCCAGTACCTTGCCATCGAGCTCACGAGACGGGCTCGTAGACATGCACGGGGCAGGATTTGCGCGAGGCTAACGCTGTCTACTGCGAAAAGCAAATGGACTTGTAAGTGATCAAAGCACAGAAGCCGCCGCATTTGGCTGTAAAATTCTTCTGACTATTGTTTTCACTTTCGCCCCGCCGCCGTCACCGTAATGTCCATCACCACCATCGCTCCCGAGATCAAGGCCGAGATTCTGGCCGAGGCGCTGCCGTATATTCGCAAATTTCATGGCAAGACCATCGTCGTCAAATATGGTGGCAACGCCATGACGGAAGAGCGCCTCAAGCATGGCTTCGCACGCGATGTGATCCTGCTCAAACTGGTCGGCATGAATCCTGTCGTCGTACATGGCGGCGGCCCGCAGATCGACAATGCGCTGAAAAAAATCGGCAAGCAAGGCAGTTTCGTGCAGGGCATGCGCATCACCGATGAAGAGACGATGGAAGTCGTCGAATGGGTGCTGGGTGGCGAGGTGCAGCAGGACATCGTTATGCTGATCAATCATTACGGCGGTCAGGCCGTTGGTCTGACGGGCAAGGATGGCGGCCTGATACGCGCGCGCAAGATGCAGATGCCGGACAAGGAGCACCCCGGCGAATTTCTCGATATCGGTTTTGTCGGCGAGATCGAAGCGATCAACCCAGCAGTCGTGAAGGCGCTTCAGGACGACGCCTTTATCCCCATTATTTCGCCCATCGGTTTTGGCGAGGATGGTCAGGCTTACAACATCAATGCTGATCTGGTCGCCGGTAAAATCGCCGAGATCCTGCGCGCCGAAAAGCTGATCATGATGACCAATATCCCAGGTGTGATGGACAAGAACGGCAAACTGCTGACTAACTTATCCGCGCGCGAGATCGACGAGATGTTCGAGGACGGCACCATCTCCGGTGGCATGCTACCCAAGATCTCGTCCGCGCTGGATGCGGCAAAATCGGGAGTCAACACCGTGCATATCATCGACGGTCGTATCGAGCATTCGCTGCTGCTGGAAGTGCTGACTGAGCAGGCATTCGGCACAATGATCCGCTCCCACTGATCTCCGTCCGGCGAGCTACTGCGCGTCCCACTCATGCGCTTGTGATGCTCGTCGCACCCTTAGACGACTGCGCTTCTTGGCAGAAAATCAAGCCGCTCGCCGCGCGTGCCGGGCGATGCTCAAACCGATTTTGATGATATGGCGACATCCAAGAATCTTGTCTGGCTGTTCGACCTCGACAACACGCTGCATGACGCGTCGCATGCGATTTTCCCGGCGATTAACCGAAACATGAACGCGCTGATTGCGCGCGTTCTCGAATCCGAGGCGCGGCCGTCGCATCCCGACGCGGTCAACGCAGTACGCATCGCCTACTGGCAGCGATATGGCGCCACGCTGCTAGGCATGATGCGGCATCATGCAGTGCGCTCGGAAGATTTTTTGCGCGATGCGCACCAGTTCGAGAATCTGTCGGCGATGATCCGCGCTGAGCGCGGTACGGGGCGCATGCTCAGGCGGCTCCCGGGGCGCAAGATCCTGCTGACCAATGCGCCAGCCAGTTATGCGCATCATGTGCTGCGCCATCTGGGGCTGCACCGGCACTTCGCCGATCATCTGCCCATCGAATCCATGGTCGTGCACCGGCAATTGCGGCCCAAGCCTTCTCGGCTCTTGCTGCGCAAGCTACTGGCGCGCGAGGGCTTGTCGGCCCGGCGCTGCGTGCTGGTCGAGGATACGCTGGACAACCTGAAGTCGGCGCGTTCGTTGGGCTTGAGGACGGTTTGGTTGACCGGCTATCTGCCTGCCCGCACGGGCCGGCCTTCTTTCGTGGACATCAGAGTGAAATCCCTCAGTCAGCTGCCCCGGCGACTGTCCCGGCTGGCTCACCGCTGAACCATCTCGCCATTTAGCAAGACAGCCCCAGTCTGGGTTACATTACATCAGGCATCCACCTTTCCCGGCGCGCGATCAGGCCGGGCTGCTGAACCGATTGCTCGACCGAGAACAACCATGGCCAACATGAAACCGGGTGAACGCAAGCTGCAAATACTGCAGGCACTCGCGCAGATGCTGGAAAGCCCCAGGGGCGAGAAGATCACCACGGCAGCGCTCGCCGCCCGGCTAGACGTGTCCGAGGCGGCGCTGTATCGCCATTTCGCCAGCAAGGCGCAGATGTATGAGGGCCTGATCGAGTTTATCGAGACCACCATCTTCACCCTGATCAATCAGATCACTGGTCAGGAAGAGAATGGCCGTGCTCAAGCACTGAGCATCGCGGGCATTCTGCTCGACTTCGCCGAGCAGAATGCGGGCATGACCAAGGTATTGATCGGAGACGTGCTGGTCAATGAAGATGAGCGCCTTCAGGCGAGGATGAACCAGTTCGTCGAGCGCGTCGAGCTCGCTCTGCGGCAAGCCTGGAAGCTGGCCGCGACACAGGGCGCGATACCGGATTCAGAGAGCGCTGCGCGTGCCGGCATCATGATGGCCTTCGTGATCGGCCGCTGGCACCGTTTTGCCAAGAGCGGCTTTCAGCAGAGCCCAGCCGAGGGCGCGATGCTGATGCTGAGCCTGCTTGCGGACTGAGCAGGCGGCGGTTATTTTTTCCCGCATACTGCGCAATCCATGCTGCGCTTCGTCCGAATGCTGGTCCATTCCATGCTGCGCGCATCCAGCAGCAGCAGACGGTCGGCCAGCGAATCGCCGATGCCGGCCACTAGCTTCAGCGCTTCTGCTGCTTGCATCGTGCCGATGATGCCGACCAGCGGCGCGAACACGCCCATGGTCGAACAGGCTACCTCCTCGAACTGCTGATCTGGCGGGAACAGACACGCGTAGCAGGCGGTCTTGCCGGATCGTGGGTCGAACACTGCCACCTGTCCATCCATGCGTATCGCCGCGCCGGACACCAGCGGCACCTGTGCCGTTACACATGCGCGGTTGATCGCATGACGGGTCGCGAAATTGTCAGTGCAATCGAGTACTACCGTCGCCGATGAGACCAGTGCTTGTAATCGATCATCATCCGCGCGCTCGCAGAGCGCGATCACGCTCACGTCAGGATTGATCTGCTGTAGCGCCTGCTTTGCGGACTCGGCCTTGGGCTGTCCCACGCGCGACGTGGTATGCACGATTTGCCGCTGCAGGTTGGTCAGGTCGACCTCGTCATGATCCACCAGCGTGATCTTGCCGATGCCGGCGGACGCCAGATACAGCGCGACCGGCGATCCCAGTCCGCCAGCCCCGATCACCAGCGCATGCGCCGCCAGCAGTTTTTCCTGTCCGTCGATGCCGATGTCGTCGAGCAGGATATGGCGCGAATAGCGCTGCAGTTGCTGGTCGTTCATTCGACGTTGGGTCGTATGGAGGTTGGAATGAAAACGGCCGCAGCGAGGCGGCCGTCGTGGTGTTCAGTGGCGCTTACTTCTTCTCGCCATTGCCATCCGGGTTGTTGATAGTCGATTCTTTTTTGCTTTCGACTTTCGCTGTCTTCGACAACTGCACCGGCTGACCCTTCAGATGATTGAGCGCCTGCGCCAACTGGAAGTCTTCCTTGCTGCCGTATTCGAGCGGCTTGCGCTTTTTCTCGAGCGCTGCGAGGCGCTTCTGCTCTTCCAGTTCGTCGACGATGTTCGCGCCATTTCCAGCGTCTTTGTCTTTGTCGTTCGAGAGGTGCTTCTGAAGGTCGGACTCGCGCAGGCGCAGTCCGTTCAGTCC